>Ga0247780_1000636_pt1 | contig 30805 bp, 17 predicted proteins | sample UWRJL079202R5_FD_179927 | JGI IMG/M metagenome (GOLD analysis project Ga0247780, IMG submission 179927) | Plant litter microbial communities from Arlington Agricultural Research Station in Wisconsin, United States - UWRJ-L079-202R-5 | ecosystem: Environmental > Terrestrial > Plant litter >... | reverse complement strand
AAAAAGATCTTCTACTATTGCAGTAATGGTGGAAGCCACGCAATTTGTGGGGGGGTGCCCCCCCAGTAAAATGGCCTGTGCTTGGATGCCCCCCTAAAATTTGGGGGGTGCCCCCCTATCAGATGCCGAATTTATCATCTGGCCGTAGAGAACATCCAGGCCGGGCGGGAAGGTACGTAATGTCTTGAGAGCTTTAAAAGGATAGACCTTATCTAGGTTTCGACAGATGAAGGCGACCCAGGAATGTATTGCTTGTAGTGGATGCCAGATAGTTTGCCACTTGGGCTCTTGTCTCTGTGCCTTTTCTCGTATATAGAGCTGGACTGTGGCAGACACCGAGTTGGCGTTTCACTCAAGACTGAGTGGCACTTTCTGATCGGCTTGTGCGAACCTCTCCCCAACCTCAGGCCAGTTCCTGCTAGAGACGATCCACTTGGCCTGGGACCCTGCAGATCTGAAGGTGATAAGGTCCAGAAGCTTAGAGCGACCTGTCTGGTACTTGTCGAGGGTGTTAACTACCAGATACGGAGTCAGTAAAGTGGGGTTGTTCAGGATGTCCAGGACGATCTTGCGGACGGCGACCCAAGCGTTGACGTTTTCGAACAGCTGTCTGCCTGCGCGATTGTACCGTTTCTGCAGGTGTGAAAGAAGAGACGGCCGGCTGTCGATAAGTAGGTAGATCAAGCCACGCATAACAGCTGTGGTGCTGTTAATGCACACATCGGTCGCCTGGCAGAAGTACGCCGAGACGCCCTCATTCTTTAGCTTGTTGATGAGGCCGCATAATAGCATTGTTTTGCCCTTGCCGGAGTCTCCCTTGACCCACAGCAGTCTGTTTTGTTCGTGCTGCCATCGGCGGAACTTGTCGGTGCTGAGGACCTATCGGTACACGTTGTCCAGTAGCCCACCTTTTTCCTCCTCGATGCGTGCCTTGTCGTGTCTGGGATCAGTGGTCCGTAAGGTGGCGAGGCAGGGATTTTCTGAGTGGTAGATGATATCTCCGATATGGACACGGGCGTTTCCGTCGGTATAAAGACGATCGACTGCATTAGGCGCCATTTTTGCGCGTGTACCCGTGGGTACCGGTGTTGTCGATGGCGCCGGTTGCGTGCGAGGGGCTTTGGGTGGCCAAGGAAAGGCGCCCTGCGGCGTTCGAGCGGACACGACTTCGCATCGATCGAGGGCGTGAGGCAGCCGGCTAGTGACCAGGCGGCGGCTTCGGCGAGCCGGGGCACGCGTATCGACATTAGATGCCAGGGGACCGGCAAGGGCGGACGTGCATCGCTGGAGAGCGAGGACGAGGGGGTGCTTGTGCGGCTGCGGCGGACGGCGGGGCGTTGCCCACCAATCGTCGACCCCGCATGCCCGCGGTCTTGTTTCGCAGTGGCGTGTCGACAGGCGGCGCGGACGGCCTGGTCGAACGAGAATAGAGAAGGCGCGAAGAACCACGGCTCTGGCTTAATTACATGGCAGGCGTCTTCTCCAAATCTCAAACCGAGCAATCCTCTCCTGCCTTAAGCGCCGCGTTAGCCAACGAGCTCAGGTCTGCAGAGCGGACCTTCAGCAGCTGGAAGAGAAGGGCAGGTCCTGACGACAGGCGAGCCCAGAAACAGTTTCTCGCCAAAAGTCTTAGCTAATTAATATCGCGACACCCCATTAGGGAATGGCCACGTGTCCTCTTTCAGTTTTACTGACAGACGAGAAGGCAGGATGGCAACGATCTCGCCCTTCTCACCTCCTCCGTCCCACCACTTAGAAGGCATGCCATCATGAAAGATGTTGACTTCTGGCTGGACGAATACGTAAACCGTTACAGGTTGTCACCAAGGTATTTTAAAGATATTTTCCGCCATATTAAAGATAATATAAAGAAGGAGAGAAAGAAGAGGATGTTAATGCTAATCTCAAGATCTTATCTGAAATCCTTAAAGACGTATTAGATGACAGCCGTAAGCGGAAGGTAGAGGATTCCATTAACTGTCGTAGTTATAAAGCCTATATTGCTGCTAACGGTAGGTATTGCGATGTAGTTAAGGCTGCTGTAAGTAAAGGTCTTATGGATGTGGAGGGGGACAGACTGGATAAACTTAAGAAGTGCTGTAACTGGATTTTGTAACAAGTTAAGAGCGATAAATGGAGAGAGGTACTGTAGGTTATAAATCAGTTTGTAATAGACCAGTTCGTGGAACTGAATTTTATTTTGCAGCAATAAAGGTCGTAGCTGATTTAACAATTAAGAGCCAAGGGAAACCAGGAGTTGCACTGCAGTTTGTAAGTAACATTTATAAATTCCAGCGGGAGGCTAAGGTGTATAAATGAGGGAGAGAGTTTTTAATATATCTTTAGCACTATCTTTATATTACTTATATTTATTTCGGAGCCAGTGTAATAGATATTCCTATGTAACGAAAGTGACTCTCTGCAATGTTGGCATTGTTGCTGACCATATTATCGCACTACTTTAAGAACATTTTGAACTCTTTTGTGATAGAATCCTCGTTTTTGTGCTACGTTTTCTTAATAAAGCTTTTTAGCACTTTAAAATACTCCTTAATAGAGTTAAAGTCAGGCGAGTATAGTGACAGGAACTCTAGTACAACTTCTGTGTCTCGATATATCTATAGGATCTTCTCTAAATGGTGTTAAGAAGCGTGATCTATAATAATCACGGATTTTAATTTAGAGTATCTGTTATAATAGTGTAGTAATTGAGCTATAAAGTCCTTAAATAAATTAGTGTCCGTTAATCCTTAGTATACTTACCTTAGTATGATGCTATTATTACGACCTATACCCAATATAGGCCTTGAGAGGATTGGCGCGGGTTAAGACAGAACATATGGCAGGACACTAACAGGTAAGGGGCGTTCCAAAGACGGCTTGTTGAGTTAGCACTCCTAGACAGGGGTTTAATGTCACTGTAAGTCGCTGTCACTATAATGCACAGAGGTAAGTCTGAACAGTAAGATATAAATGAATAATTGAATACTAGCGTAAGGAACCAGAGTCCCTTACAGTAGTTATAGGCATAACTATAACTATCTATATTAATTAACTAAAAGGTACTTTATACTTTAATTACTATACTCTTATTAAAAAGCAGTAAGTAAAGTAATTACCGTTTAGGGTTACTTACTTTAATCACTAAGTCTTAATAAGATCAAAGTAAGTAAATAACGATTAGTCGTAAGAGCTTCGGGTCTTTACACCCTTAGCCTAGTACGCAGTACCGTGCGTACTGCCTTTCTACACTGTTCCTTCTGCAGGGGATTTGTCAGGCCGCCCCAGCCCAAGTGACAGCTTACAGGGTCGTCACACAATTCCCCCTTTTCAACATTCTTTTTCCATAAAGAATTCCAGTAAGCTCCTTCTTTCCGTAACGTGACGATACCTACTAACAGAGTAAAGAAGAATAGGAAAAGTATTACCCTCTTATCTATTATTCGCTATACTGCTTCTACAGAATTTATTTTAACTTTTAGCATCGTAATGCTTATAAAGTGCAGTCGTTATTAACGCTTAAAACTAACCAACTGTAAGGTAACCAGTAAGAGTAAGTTATATAGCTACTATATAACAGCTAGTAAGACTATATACTTATCTTATAACGTTTACGGAAACAACTTATCTGTCCTCCACTAGGTTCTGGACAAAAAGAAACATCTTAACATTAAGGAACATAATACCTTTACAAAGCTCCTTCACATTAAAGACTAGCAGAAGTCCTTAGCTGCTCGTACTGATAAGCTTTTCGGCCACAAGTTGGAGATTATTGTTAAAGAGAAGTGCTTAGCGCGGGAAGTGACTGTGCCAATTCCTAAGTTCGACTAAGGAGGTTTCCTGGCAGAGTTAGCGTGTAGTCTTCTTTCCAGGGGGTCGCTATAGCTAGTAACTTCTTTTTAACTTAATTTATTACTCTTTTCTTTTAATAAACGAAAACGGCTTTTCCTAACGTAACAGTAGCGCACTTACTTATTCTCTTTTTATTAACTTTTTTTTTTTAATAGTACTTATTTTCGTGCAAAACGTACTAGGAACTCCAGAGGAGGCTTAACCTCCTCGTTAGGTTTAAGGTCCTTATAACCCTAGCTAAAGCTTCTAACAAATGTCTTTCTATACTTACTAAGGAGTTTCCTACCGCTTCTTAAGCTTTAAGTTGTGACGACCCTGCAGGCCGTCACTTGGGCCGGGGCGGCCCGACGAATCCCCCGCAGAAGGAACAGTGCGGGAAGACGGTGCACACCGTCCAGGCGCACTGGGCCAGGGGTGCAAAGACCCGAAGCCCCTACGACTAATGAGGTGCTGCTTGCGGCATACCGAGTGCTCGCATCGCGAGCAGGAGAAACCTCACGAGCAGAACGCTTACGCGGTGTAAAGTACTCGCATAATAAGCACCTGTGACGCTATAAGTAAGGTATAAAGTACCTCCCAGTTAGTAGTATAAATAGCCATAGTTATGCTTATAACCACTGTAAGGGACTTTAGTTCCTCACATTAGTATTTAATTATTCATTTATATCCTACTGTTCAGACTCACCTCTGTGCATTATAGTGATAACGACTTACAGTGACATTAAACCCCCTATTTAAAAGTGTTAACTTAATAAGCCGTCTTCAGAACGCCCCTTACCTGTTAGCGTCTTATTATACGTTCTGTCTTAACTTATATTAGTCCTTTTAAGGCCTGTATTAGGTGTAGGTTATAATACGATATTAGCATCCTAGTTCTAAATACTATTTATTAAACTCCCAGATACCACCTCCCTTTTATTAACATATTAACTTTTAAAAAAGGTAAGGAGATTAAGGAGGTGTAAGCTTAACCTTAACTCCTTATTATTAATAAGTTAGCTACACACCTTAAAGACTTAAACCTTAACTAATAAAGACTGGTTAAGGAGCTTAACGAAGCTTTCCTTAAAGATATTAAAAGTTATATTAGTTTTATTAAGAAACTTTAAACCTAACTTAACGCTATTAAGCTAAAGAATAACGACCTTAAAAGCTTACAGAAGAAATAAGTAAAGCTCCCTTTACCCTTACGCTTTAAGGGAGACTTTATATAGTTAAAGTCCTAAATAGCCTAACTTTAAAGTTATGTTACTTATTATGATAAGCAGTTCTTTAAGGAAGAAGGAAAGGTTAGGTTTGTTAAAGCCTTACTAGATAAAATAGCCACTTACTAATATAAACCTTATATAAAGATAATTAACGACCTTTTTATAAATAAAGTATAAAAGGAAGCCCTTAAGACTTAGGCTCTTTTTAATAACTTTAACGTTTTCGTTAACTAACTCCAGACTGAGTTTAAAGAACTAAACGCCCTTAGGCGGGCTAAGTAACGCTTTATAGCCTTAAGGCAGACGTCCTCAGTCCTTAAATTCTCCACACGCTTTAAACTGGAAGCAGTAAAGACTAAACTTGGTTAAAAGGCCCTGGTAATGCTGTTTTAGAGTAGTTTAAAGGAATATGTTACTGGAGACTTTTACTGGGAAGATTAATTAAACTATCTTTAGGAGTTAGTTAAAATAGCTATTAAGGCTAATAACCGGTATTATAATTACTATTATTAAAAGAACTACTAGAAGGAACGGACCCCTTACTAATTAAGTAAATTAAAGAAGGGGAACCAGTTAACCGTAATAAGTTATTACCCTAGGCTAATAAATATTAGTATAGTGAACTGTTAAAACTAACCTAATTATAATAAACCGTAACGACAGTAATAATAGAAATAGTTTAAAGACCTATCCTAAGTCTAATACTTTAACTGTGATAAGAAAGGATATATAACATAGTAATACCTGTTATTAAAGTAAGTTAATTAGAAACTTATTTTAAAAGGAGGAAAGTATATTAAGTTTAACTTAAAAGACGTTTATATTAGGATAGTAAGTAACGAAAAGGACTGTACCTAAATAGATAAGTGTAATTTAAGAGATGAGGAAGAAGAGGAAGAACCCTAAAACGTAATGTACCTAGTCCTTAAGGGTGTCTTAGAAAAGTCAGTTATAAAGGTGTAGGTTGTAAAAGACTGACTTTAAGGTGGAAACTTAGAATTATTAAAGGTGCAGGTTATAAAAGACTGACTTTAGGAAGAAATGTTCCGGTTAGCTGTTACAGGCTTTAAAAACCTTACTTTATAAACTTAAGAATTAAAGAAGTTTAAAAAAGACCCTTACTTAAAAATCACTAAGATGGTGGAAGGAGTTAAAAAACTAGCCTTTTAGGTTACTTAAACGATAAAGTAAGCCTTAGAAGGTGAAAGGGAATAAACTGAGAGAATTAAGTTAAAAAAACGGAAGTTCTTCTTAACAGTACCCCCTAAGACTCTTAAACACTTTAAGTATGTTAAGTGGATTAATACTCTTATCTCTCTAGAGGAAGGACAGCTTAAATGGCTATCCCGTACCAAAGCTGGTATGTTTTAGACTGGTACCTTAAAGGTCCCTTAAGAAGGTATAAAGTAAGTATATTAACGAAGGGTTTAAGAGTTAAAGGAGAAATATTAAGAACTAATAAATGAAATAAAGGACTTACGAGTTAAAGGCCTTACTGTAATGTTTAAGAATAAAGTGGTAGAAATTAGGTTAAAACTTTATAATAAAGTTCACTTTATTAATTAACTTAAGTATTAACTTATTAAGGAAGACCACTTTGTGGAAGAATAAGCTGGGTTGTTATTACCTAAGTTTTAGGAAGAAGTTTAGGAAAAATAACGTATATAGAGGTAAGTGGAAGAAGAGAAAGAATAAAGCACCACTTCCCCTGTTTTATACTTTATAACTGTAGTATCTGTAGTTAATATCGACTACCCTAGTTATAGAGATATATTATGGATTGATTACGTGTATAACGACTGTGCTTTTAACTGGTATTATAAACCTAAGGCCCTTTATAATCACTTCCCTAGCGTACGGAAATAAGACTACACTATTGTAAGAATAAAGTTAAAACCGGCTTATTATTAGGTTTTTTACTCCCTGATAAAAGAGTCTGGTAATAAGTGGAAGGTTACTGTGGTTAACCAGGCCCCTGTTATATGCTGGTAAGGAGGGGTACTTAATAACTGCCTAGTTGTAACGTGCTTATTACACCTTAACGGAAAAGTTAAAGAGTAGTAAAAACGGGAAGATTACTAACGGATCTAAGAGTAAAAAGACATTACTGTGATTTAAGCTTACAGAGTGTATTATTAACTTGTTAAGGACTTTAGGAACATTATACTATTTAAAGTTAACTGGACGTTAAGGTGTGAAAACTTAGGAAAGGTTAATTACTAGGTATATTAAAGCTGCCTGTTTTTCTAAAAGGAATTAGGAAAAGGTTACGGGCCCTTTAAAAGGGCCGGAAACTAGTAGTTTACTAATTGGTAAAAACCTTAAGAAGAAGGAGAGGTACTTAGAGGTTAGGCTGGATAAGACCTTAAGGACAGACGATTATTATGACTTAGATGTTAAAGGAGTATAAGCACTGTTCCGTTAGTGTCGACTTAATAAATGGAAGAGGGAGGTTATTTAGGGTAAGAGTAGTGATTAATAGTGGGAATGCTTTTAACCTGATATACCCCTTATTAGTTAACTAAAGGAAACTCCTTAATAAAGAGTATAAAGAAGTTATTCCCATTTAGAATAGAGAAGGAGGCTTATACTAGTATAATAACAGTAAAGTTACTTATTATTTGCCACTTTTAATTAAAGTGGATGGGGATGAATAATAAGTGGATTTTAATGTTACACTAGTTACAGGCTATAATATGATTTTAGGTCTACCCTAGCTGGAAAAGTATAATCTTATAATTAACTAAAGGAGTGGTTATTTCGCTTTTAGTGAGTCTATTAGCTGTGATTACCGTTTGAAGAAAGTTAAGAAGGTATTAAATTGCTTTAAAGATGTATAAAGTATTTAAAAGTATATTAAACCTTTAAAACTAAGTACGGTTTAGGTTAGGTTTACTAAAACGGTTAAAGGATTAGAAGGTTTACTATATTACTTAAATGACGATTTAGAAAGTGGAAAGAAGTAAGAAGCTAATTTATAAATAAGTGAAGAAGTTAACTTATTTAAGGTACCTGTTAAGTACAGGAAGTTCACCTTATTTTAAAAAAAGATATTACAATTACTAGATTACAGATTATAGGATTATAAAATTAAGTTAAAACTGGAAGTAAAGCTCCACAACTTTTAACTTTACTATTTAAACCCTTAATAGGCTAAGGCCTTAAGGGAGTATGTTAATGAAAACTTAAAGAATGGGTTTATTGTAAAGTTTTAGTCCCTAGTAGGGTACTTAGTGCTGTTCGTCTTAAGAAAGGGAGATAGTAAACTATATATAGTTGTTAATTATTAAACGTTAAATAAGGATACGATTAAGAATCGCTACTTATTATTACTTATTGTGGAAATGTAAAAACGGATTATTAAAGTAAACTGGTTCTTTAGCCTTGATTTCCCTATAGGATTTAACTATGTTAGAGTGAAGGAAGAGGATGAATATAAGATAGCCTTTCAGATTTGTAATGGGTATTATTAGTACTGTATTATGCTAATAGGATTAATAAACGCCCTTATAACCTTTTAAGGCCTTATTGACAGTGTTTTTCACCCTTTCCTTAATAAGTTTGTCTTTATGTACCTAGATAACGTTCTGGTTTATTTTAAAACTTTAAAAGAACACTGAAAATATATATGATAAGTTTTAATAGCTTTTGAAAAAGTAAAGCTAACAGTGAACCTGGAGAAGAGTTACTTTTACGTTTAGGAATTGAACTATTTAGGGTTTAGGGTAACCTTTAAAAAGTTTGAAATGTAATTAGAGAAGATAAAGGTAATTAAGGATTAGCTTACTTTAAAGAATTAGAAAGAATTATAAGCTTTTATTAACTTTATAAACTTTTACTGCTGTTTTATTAGGTACTTTACGAAAATTGTAAAACCACTTTATAAACTTATAGGTAAAGGAAAGCCGTTTAAGTAAACTAATAAATAATAAAAGGTGTTTAAAGACCTTAAGTATGTCTTTATTACAGTGTTAGTTTTAACCCTCCCTGATTTCTTAAAGCCTTTCTAAGTCGAGATTAACTTCTTAAAGTTTATAATTGGTAAAGAACTTAATTAAGTTTAGGATAATAGGAAACGCTACCTAGTTACCTTTTTATTAAAAGGAATCTACGGCCTAGCTTTATAATATTTAATTTATAATAAGGAGTTAATGGTGATTATTTAATGTTTTATTAAGTGGGCACTGTATTTAAGTGGTATAGAAGAACCGGTTTAGGTTTTTTTAAACTATAATAACCTTTAATACTTTTTAATAAAGGAATTTAGTTTACGGTAAGTATGATGGGTAAAGTTAATAGCCTTGTTCTACTTTTAGATCTATTACGTTAAGGGAAAAGATAATAGGTAAGCTGATGCTTTTAACTGGAGATAGGATTATAAGGATGTTAATCTGGTCCTAGTCCCTGTTATTATGTTTAACGAAGTTAAGAATGGTATGTTAGAACACATGTTATAAGTGTTAGATAACTGGATGCTGGAATAAATTATTAACGTTTATATAAACTTATAAATAGAGTATAATATTTATTAGTAATAATAGGACTTTTAAGTAAGGAGGTTAGTGGAAGGTACCTGTAAGTATAAGTACCCTTTAGGAGACTTTTTAGGGTATCTGTAAGACTGTAGTAAAGAGTGCTTAAAGTATTTAAATTATAATGAAACTAGTTATTAGTTAGAATAGCTGTTAGAAGGTGTAGATAGCGTACTTAAATTAGGAGTAAGGTTTTAGTATTAAGAGAAACTGTACGTTTACAACCTGGTTAAATAAAAGGAGTACGTTTAATAGGTTTATAAGTCTTAACTTAGAGGATATATAAGCTGAGTTAAGACTTTAATACAGGCTTAGTAAGCGTATGCCTTCCTGGGAATAAAGAAGCTGGTTAAGGAAGTGGTTAATAACTGTGATATCTGCTATTAGAAGTAGAATTAGCGTTATAAGCCTTATAGGCTCTTTAAATTACTCCCTGTACTATAGGTGTTATAGAGTTCGATTTTACTTAATTTCGTCACCGGGATCTTAAAGTCTAGGGACCCTGTTATAGGAGTTACTTATAATTAGATCCTTGTAGTGGTTAACAGATTAATAAAGTAAGCTTACTTTTTACTAACTTTAAAAGATATAATAGCGGAATAATTTACTTATGTCTTTAAGAAAGAGGTAGTTTTATAACACCTTTAGTTAGATAATATCGTTACAGATTAAGATAAGTTAATTGTGTTAAAGTTCTAGTAAGGATTAATGTAAAAAATAAGTGTGAAAAGTAAGCTTTTAACAGCTTTTTATTTACAGATAGACGGTTAAATAAAATAAGTTAATTAGATATTTATAACGTATCTTTAAGCTTACGTTAACTTTAAATAAGATAATTAGCTTAAGCTGTTATTAACAGTTTAGATAACTTATAATATAACGTTAGTTAAGTTAATAAGTATATTATTATTCTTTATTAATTACGGTAAAGAGCCTAAGCTCTATTAAAGCCTGCCTATAGGTGCCCCTTAAGCTGCAGTTTACACAGATTAGATGTAAGAATTATATAATTACTTATAAGCTGAACTTAAGTTTATACGTGAACGAATAAAAAAGTTTACTAATAAATACTAAACTAAGTAATTAGTGTTTAAGAAAAGACTTTACTATAATAGTAAATAAGTTAAAGGACTGACTTTTTAGGAAGGGGATTACGTTTACCTTTTTTTATAAAACCTATATTCGAAATAACTTAATAAGAAGCTTAACTTTAAAAGGTACGGATTATTCTGAATTAAGAAAAAAGTCACTACCTTTAATTACAAATTAAACCTACCTATTAGTATAAAGGTGTGGATTAAGGTTTTTCACGTCTTACTTTTAAAACCCACCTTAAAGGGAGTTCCTCTGGAAAAGAAGATTAAGATTAACGTTAATAAGGATAAGTATAATGTTAAGGAAGTTATAGATTTATAAAGGGGAAAGAATACGTTTAAATATCTTATTAAGTGGTTAGATTACGGCCTTAAGAGTAACTTATGGGAATTAATTAAGAACCTTAAATACCTAAACCTGATTACGGAGTTTTACTAAAAGAATTTAAACTGATTAAAGCTAATAATAAGAATTAGAAAAAATAAGATAAGATTTAATATTTAAATTACTATATTGAAGAGTAAGATTACTGTAGGATTTAAAGCCTGAGAAGCGGTAGGAAACTCTTTAATAGGTATGGAAGGATGTTTATTAAAATCCTTAACCAGGGTTATAAAGACCTTAAACTTAATAAAGAGGTAAGACCTTTAAAGCTTTTAGTAAGCTTTATACGAAAATAAATATTGTTAAAAAGAAAAAAGTTAGTAAAAAGAATATAAGCAGGTACGTTACCGTTACGCCGGGAAAGGCTATTTTTGTTTATTAAAAGAAAAAAAGCGATAAATTAAGTTATAAAGTAACCGCTTATTATAAGAACCCTGTTAGAAAGCTCCCTTAGTTAAAAGACTTTACGTTATTAAAAGGAGCGTTTAACTTAACCTCCTTACTTTCTTAAAACTTTAATAGCTCCACCTTATAACTAAACGCTTTTACAGCCTAGTTTTTAAAACGGGACCGCTGCTTATAAAGGTATATTAAGTGTATTAACGCCTTTTAAAGCTTAATAGTAGCCTTATAGAGCTGCTAAGTAGTGGATTTAACTTATAAGTTAAGGTTTTACTTTTTAATAAGGAGAACTTTTAACTTTACTTTATTAACGTTAAAAGTATTATATTAAGAGGGCCGGTACCTTTTTAGATAATAGTTATAACTGTTAGACTGGTTAAAAACTTAATAAATAAGTAGAGGGTTAATAGACTTGTAAAAAGAATAAGGGGATATTTCGCCACTAAACGTGTGTATATAGGCTGTAAGGTTTAGATAGTAGTTAGTATTTTTACCTTATTCCCGTTTTAAGACCTAAAAGCCGGATACTTATTATATAGTGAAGTGGTGAAAGGAGAAGCTTACCTTTTAAGTTCTTTATGGAAAAAGAACGTTAAAGAGGGGGAATTGTGTGATGACTTTATAGGCTGTCACTTAGGCCGGGGCGGCCTAATAAATCCCTTGTAGAAGGAACAGTGTGGGAAGACGGTGTATACTGTCTAGGTGTATTAAGTTAGGAGTGTAAAGACTTAAAGCCCTTATAACTAATAAGGTGCTGCTTATGGTATGTTAAGTGCTTATATCGTAAGTAGGAGAAACTTTATAAGCAGAATGCTTACGTGGTGTAAAGTGCTTATATAACGAGCACCTGTAACGTTATAAATAAGGTATAAAGTACCTTTTAGTTAGTAGTATAGATAGTTATAGTTATGCTTATAACTACTGTAAGGGACTTTAGTTCCTTACGTTAATATTTAATTATTTATTTATATCTTACTGTTTAAACTCACCTTTATGTATTATAGTGATAACGACCTATAGTGACATTAAACCCCCTATTTAGGAGTGTTAGCTTAATAAGCCGTCTTTAGAACGCCCCTTACCTGTTGGCGTCCTGCTATACGTTCTGTCTTAACCCGCGCTAGTCCTCTTAAGGCCTGTATCGGGTGCAGGTTGTAATATAAGTCCCACAGTAATCTTACTCTTTAATATAGTAGTTTAAATATTAGATCTTATCTTATTTTTAGTTCTTATTGTTAGTTTTAGTTTATTAAGATTCTTTTAGTAAAACTCCGTAATTAGGTTTAAGTACTTAAGGTTTTTAACTAGTTTTTATAAATTACTTTTAGGGCCGTAATCTAGCTACTTAATAAGATATTTAAACATATTCTTTCCCTTTCGCAAATCTATAACTTCCTTAACGTTATACTTATCCTTATTAGTGTTAACCTTAATCTTCTTTTCTAAAGGAACTCCCTTTAGGGCAGGTTTTAAAAGTAAGATATAAAAAACTTTAATCTATACCTTTATGCTAGCAGGTAAGTCTAATTTATAATTAAAGGTAGCGACCTTCCTCTTAATTCGAAATAGTCTATACCTTTTAAAGTTAAACTTCTTATTAAGTCGTTTTAAATGCAGGTTTCGTGAAAAAAGGTAAATATAGTCCCCTTTTTAAAAAGTCGGTCCCTTAACTTATTTATTATTGTAATAAAGTTCTTTCTTAAACATTAGTTACTTAGTTTAGTATTTATCGGCAAACTTCTTTATTCGTTCGCGTGTAAACTCGAGTTTGGCTTATAAGTAGTTATATAACTCTTATATTCAGTTTACACGTACTGTAACTTAGGAGGCGCTAGTAGGCAGGCCTTGACAGAGCTCGGGCTCCTTACCGTAATTGGTAAAAAATAGTAATATACTTATCGACTTAACTAACGTTATATTATAAGCTATTTATACTATTAGTAACAGCTTAAGCTAATTATCTTATTTAAAGTTAACGTACGCTTAGAAATATATTATAAATATCTAATTAATTTACTCCATTTAACCGTCCGTCTATAAGTAGAATGTTGTCGAAAGTTTACTTTTTATACCTATTCTCTACATTAGTCCTTATTAAAACTTTAATATAATCAGTTTATCTTAATCTGTAACGATATTATCTAGCTAAAGGTATCGTAAAACTACCTCTTTCTTAAAAATATAAATAAGTTACTTTACTATCATATCCTTCAAAATTAGCAGAAAGTAAGCCTATTTTATTAATCTATCGATTACTATAAGGATTTAATTATAAGTAACTCTTATAATAAGGTCCTTAAACTTTAAGATCTTAGTAACAAAGTTAAGTGAGATTAAACTTTACAGTACCTGTAGTATAGGGAGTGGTTTAAGAAGCCTATAAGGCTTATAACGTCGATTTTACTTCTAGTAGCAGATATTGTAGTTATTAATTACTTCCTTAACTAGCTTTTTCATTCCTAGAAAGGTATACGTTTATTAAGCTTATATAAGAGTTTTAGCTTAGCTTATATATCCTTTAAGTTAAGACTTATAAACTTATTAAACGTACTCCTTTCGTTCGTTTAAGTCGTAAATATACGGTTTCTCTTAGTATTAAAACTTTACTTTTAGTTTAGGTATACTATTTATGTTTTTTAGCAGCTATTTTAGCTAATAACCAGTTTTATTATAATTTAGATACTTTAGGCACTCTTTATTACAGTCTTACAGGTACTTTAAAAGGTCTCCTAAAGGGCACTTATATTCGTAAGTTCCTTCCATTAACCTTCTTATTTAAAAGTCTTATTATTACTAATAGATATTATACTTTATTTATAAGTTTATATAAACGTTAATAGTTTATTCCAGTATCTAGTTATTTAATACTTACAGCGTATACTTTAGTATACTGTTTTTAACTTCGTTAAATACAGTAATGGGGATTAAGACTGGATTAGTATCCTTATAATCCTATCTCTGACTAAGAGTATCAGTTTACTTATTATCTTTTCCCTTAATATAGTGGATCTGGAAGTGGAACGGGGCTATTAATTCTACTTACTGTGCTTACTGTGGACTGAGTTCTTTCGTTAGGAAATACTGGAAGTTATTATAGTCTGAAAAGACCTGGACCGGTTCTTCTATGCCGCTTAAATACAGTACCTACTTAGTAAAGCACTAAATAATCGCCATTACTTCTTTATTATAGATTAGGTATTACAGGGCTAGGCTATAAATTCCTTTTAATAAGAAGGTAATTAGGTAACGTTTCCCATCATCTTAGACTTAGCTAAGTTCTTTACTAATTATAAATTCTAAAGAGTCTATTTCGACTTGGAAAGGCTTTAAGAAATCGGGAAAGGTTAAAACTAACGCTGTAACGAAAGCGTATTTAAGGTCTTTAAACGCCTTTTACTATTTATCAGTTTATTTAAACGGCTTTCCCTTACTTATAAGTTTGTAAAGTAGTTTTACAATCTTTATAAAATACCTAATAAAACAGTAATAAAAGTTTGTAAAGCTAATAAAGGTTTATAACTCTTTCTAGTTCTTCGGAGTGGGCTAATCCCTAATTGCCTCTATCTTCTTTAGTTACATTTCGAGCTTTTTAGGGGTTACCCTAAACCCTAAATAGTTTAATTCCTAAATATAGAAGTAGCTCTTCTTTAAGTTCACTATTAGCTTCGCTTTTTTAAAAGCTGTTAGAACTTATTATATATACTTTTAGTATTTTTTTAAAGTTTCGGAGTAAATTAAAACGTTGTTTAAATACATAAAGATAAACTTATTAAGGAAAGGGTAAAGAATACTATCGATAAGGCTTTAGAAAGTTACAGAGGTGTTTGTCAATCCTATTAGCATAATATAGTACTAATAATACCTATTATAAGTCCGAAAAGCCGTCTTATATTTATCCTCCTCCTTTACTCTAACGTAATTAAATCCTATAGGAAAGTTAAGATTAGAGAACCACTTTACCTTAATAATCCGTTTTTATATTTCTATAATAAGTAATAATAGGTAACGATTCTTAATTGTATCCTTATTTAACGTTTGGTAATTAATAACTATACATAGCTTACCGTCTCCCTTCCTTAGGACGAATAGCACTAGGTACCCTACTGGGGACTAGGACTCTATAATAAACCTATTCTTTAGGTTTTTATTAATATACTCCCGTAAGGCTTTAGCTTATTAAAAGTTTAAGTAATAAAGTTAGAAGCTGCAGAGCTTTGCTCCTAACTTTAGCTTAATTTTGTAGTCCTATAGTTTATAATCTAATAGTTACAGTATCTTTTTTTAAAACAGGGTAAACTTCCTATATTCAGTAAGTACCTTAGATAAGTTAACTTCTTCACTTATTTATAAGTTAACTTCTTACTTTTTTCCACCTTTTAAATCGTTATTTAAGTAATGCAGTAGACCTTTTAATCCTTTAACTATCTTAATAAACCTAACTTAAACCGTACTTAATTCTAAAGGTTTAGCGTATTTTTAAGTGCTTTATACATCTTTAAAATAGTTTAATACCTTCTTAACTTTCTCCAAACAGTAATTATAACTAAAAGACTTACTAAAAGTAAAGTAACTACTCTTCTAGTTAATTATAAAGTTATACTTTTCCAGCTAAGGTAAACTTAAGATTATATCGTACCTTATAACTAATATAACGTTAAAGTCTACTTATTATTTATCCCTATCCATTTTAATTAAGAGTAGTAAGTAGTAAGTAACCTTACTGTTATTATACTAGTACAAACCTCCTTCTCCGTTCCGAATAGGAATAGCCTCTTTATACTCTTCGTTAAAAAGTTTCCTTTAGTTAACTAATAAGGGGTATATTAGGTTAGAAGTACTCCTATTATTAATCACTGCTCTTACCCTAAATAGCCTCCCTCTTCCATCTGTTATATTAACACTAACAGAATAGTACTTATGCTCTTTTAACATCTAAGTCATAGTAACTATTTATCCTTAAGGTCTTATCCAGCCTAACCTTTAAGTACCTCTTCTTCTTCTTAAGGTTTTTACTAACTAGTAAACTACTGGTTTCTAGCCCTTTTAAAAGGCCTATAGCCTTTTCCTAATTCCTTTTAAAAAAACAGGTAGCTTTAATAAACTTAGCAGTTAACCTTTTTTAAGTTCTTACGCCTTAATGTCTAATTAACTTTAAACAGTACGATATTCTTAAAGTCCTTAATAAGTCGATAGTACGCTTTACAGGCTTAAATTATAATAATATCCTTTTACTCTTAAATCCGTTAATAATCTTCCCACTTCTGCCATTCCCTAGCTTTTCCGTTAAGATATAGTAAGCACGTCGCAACTAAGTAGTTATTAAGTACCCTTCCTTACCAGCACGTAACGGGAGCCTAGTTAACTATAGTAACTTTCCTCTTATTACTAAATTCCCTAGTTAGGAAGTAAAAGACCTAATAATAAGCCAGTTCCAACTCTACCCTTATAACTGCGTAATTTTATCTTTATATACTAAGGAAGTGGTTATAAAAGGCTTTAGGTCTATAATACCAGTTAAGAGCGCAGTCATCGTACACGCAATCAATCTACAGTATATCTCTGTAATTAAAGTAATCAATATTAACTGCAAGTACTACCATTATAAAGTACTAAACGGGAGAAATAATACTTTATTCTTTCTCTTCTTCTACTTACCTCTATATGCATTATTTTTCCTAAACTTCTTCCCAGAACTCAAGTAGCAGTAACTTAGCTTATTCTTCCACAAAGTAGTCTTCCTTAACAAGTCGATATTTAAGTTAATTAGCGAAGTGAACTCTATTATAAAGTTTCAACCTAATTTCCACTACTTTATCTTTAAACGTTACAATAAGGCTTTCGACTTACAGGTCCTCTACTTCGTCTATTAACTCTTAATATCTTTCCTTCAGCTTCTAGACCCTCTACTAGTGTGCTTACTTCGTGCCTTCTTAAGGGACCTTTAAGGTACCAGTCCAAGATATACTAGCCTTAATGCAGGGCAGTTACCTAAGCTGTCCCTCTTCTAAAAAGGTAAAGGTGTTAATCCACTTAACATATTTAAAGTACTTAAAAGTCTTAAAAGGTACTGTTAAGAAGAACTTTCGTTTCTCTAGTTTAATTCTCTTAGTTTATTCTCTTTCACCTTTTAAAGTTTACTTTACTGCTTAAGTGACCTAAAGGGCTAGTTTTTCAACTCCCTTTACCATCTTAGTAAAGTCTAAGTTAAGGTCTTTCTTAGACTTCTTTAGTTCTTAGGCTTATAAGGTAAGGTTTTTAAAGCCTGTAATTACTAACCAGAACATCTCTTCCTAAAGTCGGTCTTTTATAACTTACACCTTTAGTAATTCTAAGTTTCCCCCTTAGAGTTAGTCTTCCGTAACTTACACCTTTGTAACTAACTCTTTTAAGATACCCTTAAAGACTAAATACATTACGTCTTAAAGTTCTTCTTCTTCTTCCTCATCTCTTAAGTTACACTTATCTATCTAAGTACAGTCCTTTTCGTTACTTACCATCTTAATATAAACGTCTCTTAAGTTAAACCTAACGTACTTTCCTCCTTTTAAAATAGGTCTTTAACTGACTTACTTTAATAATAAGTATTACTGTACTATATATCTTTTTTTATCGCAGTTAAAGCATTAAACTTATAATAGGTCCTTAAGCTGCTTCTATTACTATTATCGTTAAGGCTTATTGCAGTTAAGTTAGTTCTAGCGGTTTACTATACTAATATCCATCAGTCTAGAGTAGTAACCTGTCACAGTTAACTAATTCCCCTTCTTAAGTTTACTTAACAGGGGGACTTGATCTTTCTAAAAGTTCTTCTGATAATAGTGATTATAATACCAATTATCGGCCTTAATAACCATCTTGACCAGTTCTTATAAACAGTCCAGTCAGTCTTCTCAGTAAAGATCTCCAGTAACGTGTTCCTTTAAGCCGCTTTAAAACAGCATTATTAAGGCCTTTTAACTAAGTTTAGTCTTTACTGCTTCTAATTTAAAGCGTGTAGAGAATTTAAAGACTGAAGACGTTTATCTTAAGGCTATAAGGCGTTATTCAGCCTACCTAAAGGCGTCTAATTCTTTAAACTCGGTCCGGAGTTAATTGATAAAAACGTCGAAATTGTTAAAAAGAGCCTAAATCTTAAGAGCTTCCTTTTATACTCTATTTATAAAAAGGTTATTAATTATCTTTATATAAGGTTCGTACTAATAAGCAGCTACTCCGTCTAGTAAAGCTCTAGTAAACCTAACCTTTCCTTCTTCTTTGAAGAACTACTTATCGTAATAAGTAATATAACTCTGGAGTTAGGCTATCTAAGACTCTAGCTATGTAAAGTCTCCCTTAAAGCGTGATAACAGGGGGAGCTTTACTTATTTCTTCTGTAAGCCTTTAAAATCGTTATTCTTTAGCTTAACAGCGTTAAATTAAGCTTAAAGTTTTTTAATAAGACTGATACGGCTCTTAATATCTCCAGGGAAGGCTTTATTAAGTTCCTTAACTAGTCCTTACTAATTAAAGTTTAAGTCTTTAAGGCATGCAGCTAACTTATCAATAGTAAGGAGTTAAGGCTAAGTTTACACCTCCTTGATCTTCTTACCTTTTCCAGAGGTCAATATATTAATAGGAGGGAGGTAGTATCTAAGAGTTTAATAAACAGCGTTCAGAACTTTAACGTTAGTATTATATTACAACCTATACCCAATATAAGCCTTAAAAGGATTAGCGCAGGTTAAGACAGAACGTATAGTAAGACGCTAATAGGTAAGGGGCGTTCCGAAGACGGCTTGTTAAGCTAGCACTCCTAAACGGGGGTTTAATGTCACTGTAAGTTGCTGTTATTATAATGTATAAAGGTAAGTCTGAACAGTAAGATATAAATAAATAATTAAATACTAGCGTAAGGAACCAGAGTCCCTCACAGTAGTTATAAGCATAACTATAACTATCTATACTAACTAACTAAGAGGTACCTTATACCTTAATTACTGTGCTCTTATCGAGAGGCAGTAAGCAGAGTGATTACCGTTCGGGGTTACTTACCTTAATTACTAAGTCTTAGCGAGATTAAAGTAAGTAAATAACGATTAGTCGTAGGGGCTTTAGGTCTTTGCACCCTTAGCCCAGTGCGCAGTACCGTACGTACTGCCTTTCTGTACTGTTCCTTCTGCGGGGGATTTGTCGGGCTGCCCCGGCCTAAGTGACGGCCTGCAGGGTCGTCACAGCTATCCTATATGTATGTTAGAAGAATGTGCTATCTCTTTCCATAACTGAACTTTGTAATCTGGACTGGGGACGGCCCTTTAGAGACTACTCCTAACGTTAGTATCTAGCCCTTTTATTGCAACTAGAATTATTAATAAAGATAAGTTAGTAGGACTGGTATTGTGATATCTGATATAGATAGTAGTCTTAAAGGTCAGTATTCCATTATTGTGCGATACGACAGATCGTTTTTCTTATTTAGTTAATTGATTGTAAGGTCTAACCGAATGATCGTTCCGATATATTACTCCTAAATTTGTAATAGAGGAAGTCTGCTATTTCGTATCGATATATGTACGGCTGTTCGGCTAATAGACTATAGAGGGCACTCTGTATAGTAGGTGTTATGTAGCTGCGGCGGCTAGCGCGAGATGTTCTTTAAGTGGGCATTTTGGATCGATCTATCTCTCGGCGGATTCTCTGGACGGCGCGTAAGGTGCATGAGGCTTTCGAGGCTATCAACTGGGGTTCGAACCCTTCCGTTAGTAGAATTTTGATCAGAGTACCCTGTGCAGCATCTAGTTGTGGCGCCATAGTGATGGGCTAACACGAAAGCGCTAACTCTAGTAGAGATGGAAGAAGAGGCAGGAGGGAATGAGGTGTCGGAAGCACTGCACTCTGGATTCTGTGGAATTTGAAGGGGTTGCAACTGCGTGATTCTATTAGTTGTGTTGACTCTGTTCTTCTGGCTCTGGCTTGAATCCAGAGGCTTCTTTATAGACTATTCTGCAGGATTCAGGCTTCGTCTCTCCAGTGGCTGAGGCTCACTGGCGTTCTGGTAGTGCCAGGCATCCAGTCAACTCCGCTGACTAAATGCCCAGGGCCTCTGAACCCCCTTCTTTTCTAACAATTTGCATATGTTTTGTAGTTATCGTTACGAAGAATAGGCTGCATTTAGCCACTTTGCTGCATTCGCGCTGTCCTTTTTTGTCTTGGCTTAGCGCGCTCTGGCATCCTCAACACCAAAAGTCTGGCATCACGACCTTGGATTCGGCTTTACTCGGCTTGCGGGGTGCGGGGTGGGTGGTGTCGGTCCTTTGCCCTGCAGATGATGTTGCGCTGCATTGAAATTGCAGCTTTTCACGGCCAAATTCAAGGGTTTCATGCAAACTTACATTAGGGTTAGGGGGAGGGTTAAGTGTGGCATCTGAAATTTTGGGGTTTGAAAATAGTAAAGCTCTTCTGTCGAACTGCCGCTGCAGTTCGACATCTTCCGAGAGCAAGCCTGAGCAAATCCTCAGCTAGGATGATTATTGGCACGTGAGCGAGGTACGACGAGAACTTAGTGTGCCCAGATTCGTCGTACAAAACAGAGGATGCTGCCGCGATCTAAAAATTCCCCCACTAAAAACAAGACTCACCTGTTTCCGTCTTTTGTGATTGTTCATTTTCAACCGAACATAACTAAAACCAAGGCTAGCCACCTTCCCAGTTACAAACCGGCACTTTCACACTTAAGAAACCCCTTCCAACACTAAAATATGCTGTATTGCGATTATCACTATACTGAACTGCCTAATAATGTTGGAGAAAATAAATGTGGCTTCAAAGGGGGCGCGGAATCCTGCCTCCAGTCATGATCGACCATAGGTGCACCTATGTTGGCGACTTATGACCGGAGCCGACCGACGGCAGCAAAAGGTCTCCTCTTAAACTAATTACTCACCTAGAGTCTCAAAACACTCTTCTTATGGTGACGCAGTTAATACCATCAGCTCCACATCTTCAGTCTAAGTTGTGATACCTTGGAATGCCTCTGCTCTAGAGCGTACTTGCCATAGAAAGAGACTAGGAGCCAAGCTGGGAAGTCATCAAAGAGACTGCTCCGCCACATAAACGGTGGGGTCTCTAAAAGTCTTCACGGAGTTTTAAATTCCACCATTCACGTCTCCGTGAATAAAACCTATAGATGATAGCTTAATCTCTAGTTATGATTCGTCTTAAAAATATCCCATGCCTAAAACAATGAAAGAAAGAGGTAGAATAGAAGGAGGCCAATGGTGTAACAGACGCTCAAGATAACTTAGTCATCAAAGAAAAAAAGAAGCCTAAACGTGACCAACCTTAGGCCAAGAGGGACAGACAGCACACGGCAACTGTACCAACACATAAGAATCTCCCTAAAAACTCGGACGTGCCACCAGCAGTCGCAACGCAGAAGTCCATGCAGATATCAATCATGTACCCTACCTACCAGGTATACATTTAAGCATCCATGCATTTCTCTGCCTATTCTGTCTTTTTGCTGATTTATTCAACGGCGCAGCCGGCTCTATCTCAGGCAGCGCGCACGATAGTTTGCTTAGGATCGAACTCATACGTGATATTGCAGTTCTTTTTAACGCGGCGCAGGCGATCGCTGGCGTCGGTGTCGGTCCAATTGTGAGCTCGTTGGGTGTCTAGGTTACCCCTCGTTTCATCACCCGCCCTCGGTGGGGAATTTGACATGGGGTTTGCTGGGGCATCTGTTATTAGTGGATGGGATTCTCTGACGCGTGGATGATCTGACGAAAAACTTGTCAGCGAAGTAGGGATGTCTAATCACGGAACACAATACCTCGTGGGGATAGCATTGGAAACACCCATGACGAAATATATATAATTCCAACAATCATTGTGACGACAAATACCATAAATTCCTGCATATCGGGAGCCAACCTAGAGCTGGTCATTGTTTTGAGCGGTGTCGCGGTGGGGTCCCTATTACACAATGATCGGCGTGCCGACTGTAAATGGTGATGATTTTGACCAGATCACTTGTGTGTGATACGAGATTTCGAAGGGTAGAAACGCGAAGGGGGGGAAGGGCAAGAAATCGTTGCGTGTGGTGAGGTGCGACGGCTAGCGCTATGGGCAGTTTTGCGTTGGAGGGAAGAGTGGGAAGGTGACAGGGAGGTTTTCTTTGCTGAGTTAGCTGATGCCCTCCAAGCGGCGACTTGCGTCCAGATCAATGCTGGCCGGGGGCTGGAAATTACAGGGAAATCAGAGCTTTGCTCTATTAAGTACCAAGCTGGCCAGGACGGTGAATCAACAAATACGAGGCCTCCTCAATCGCGGTGGCAAAACTCTAGGCCTAGGAGCTCAAGGCAGCAAGGCACACAGCTCCAGATCCAGATATACTTTGTCTACGCAAAACATTCAGAAGTGAGCGTCCCTAGCCGGGGCCGAGGACAAAGGAACCGACCCAATGAAGACTCATGGTATAGCAGGGTGGCGCCCTCCATGGATCATATTTCTGAAGCAGCCTAGATGGGTGCAGTTTCATTGGTCCGGATGCGTCGGGTGGGTGTTCCGTCTAGCTCGCTCAATTCCGAATTTCACGAGTTGATGAAGTAGCTCTCGCGTAGACCGAAGATCTATCTTTGGTATGACCGTGCGGAAAGCACTGGGTAGCCTGCGAGGTAATGGTCGTCTTCCTTGAAACGAAACCCTGTCTAGTGTTTGGCGGCCCGAGCACATTTATGCGAAACCCCACAGAGCCAATCAACTAACATGACGGAGGTGGCGATGAGCAAGCTGGAGATAGAGACAGGGGACCAGCTGGCCAGTTTTTTTGGGCCTTTAGGAGGCCTCAATGAGTCATTTTCAGAATGACCTGTCCCTGTAACGTCAGTCCTACTACTGCGGACTTGCCATTTAGTCTACGGATTAGATCAAGCTAGAAGAAACCTAACATTTACACGAACTTAAGTTCCTCTAAGATGATTGAGCTCCTTGCCCATTTCCCGCTTTCTTTCGCTCTGTATCTGTGGCCTTTTGGTCGCTCACTTCGGTGTTATTATCCTGGTGCCGCCAAACTTGACTTACACGTAATTGTGAATACGCACACCGAACGTCCCTTAACACTAGCACAGTGCGAGAGGCTACAAGGTAGACAAGCCCTCTCGGCTCCAGCGGAAATCCTTTGTGGCGCTCGTCTTCTCTTCTACCTCCTTCTTTCCTCTTCCTCCCCTCTGATCTCACCACGTATAAATACGTCTTCCCTGAGACGTGCTCCCATCGATTCACCCGTCACTTAACACCTCAAACACCGTTACTTCTTCATTACGCTAGACAGAGGTGATATAAGGGACTCGGCATCAGCAAACATGCTCACAACATCCCCAAACATGGCGGCCACTGCGATTCCAAAGGTCACAGCTCTCCGTCGCGCTCTTGACTATGGGGATGCACAGCTGCTCCGATGTATCACTTTTAATGATGATACCAGGATGTTCCGGAGGAGATTCCAGACCACCAGCGGTGTTTCCGGAATCGACCTTCACAACTGGAAATCTCGTGAACATCAAGCAGGTTTGAATGAGATGACCATGGCCTTCCTCGAAAAAGCCGGTAATGGCCAGGTCTTCTGGCCCAACGATAAATCGGCGGCCAACTATAATAAATATCAATACTCGAAGGACCATGCTCGGTAAGCCTACGCTTATCGTGATTCCCAAATGTTCAAAACTGACAGCTGTCCTACAGTATCAAGAAACTGATCAAACAGCTGTTCTTCCGTCTGAACCAGCAACAATTTCAGAACCAGAAATACAAGAAGAAACTAAAGTCCAACGCCGCAACCACGGCCGCTCGGCCTTTGGAGGAAAGGGGCACCAGTCGGGAGACGGCGCTCGACATCAACAGTCTCCTCGATACAATTATATCCACCGACAGTGGGGATAGTCAGAGTTCGAACGTGTCCCCTGCCATTCCTTCACTCTTTACACCTTCTTCCACCACACACCTGCCAGCAGATCCATGCGGTCCTCATAGGGTTGGTGAGTCGTCAACCGCGGCAACCTCATCGACCATCGCGATCAATGAGCAGCGGAAGGGAGACGATGGTGTCGACGGAGCAGCGGAGAGCGGAGATGTATACTCTGTCCCTCTAGGTACTCTACCGCCACCACCATCATGCGTAAGCTACCCTCCTGTCAATTCTCCAATGAGTACGAACCACCCCTAACAAACTGCAATAGGCACGCCACCTCGCATCTACCGGCGCCGACCGACAATTCCAGAAGCCGAAACGCCACCAGACACTCGAAGATTCCATCGCTGACGGGCAGCAGCAGCAGCCACCAAAACGGCAGAAGACACAAAAGCGCACCAAGGACGCCGTTGAACCAGAAGCAACGGCCAAGAGATCTCGACGACGTCCACAGCCCCTGAGGCCGGATGAGTACGTCAGAGACCTCGCCGAGATAAGCAGGTACGTCAGTCCCGGGCACGACGACCCCGAGCCCGAATCAGGCGTCTTCCCCGCAGGCGAAGAGGAGACAACCATCGTATTCCGTCCCAGCATCGAAGACTATGAAGACAATGATGGGCACAATGACGGGCCCATATACATCACGGCTGGTCCCACAGTTCAAACCAACGACATGCCGCATCCCGTGGCGCCATTCGCCCCCATGTCCATCCCTACATCCGCTGCTCCCTCAGAAGCCGGGGTGGATGGACCCTCCTCCTTCTTTGACGCTAGACCACCCCCGATGGCAGTACCGTCTCCGATCCCTAGCATCATATCCCCGTCCCCCACGGTTGCTCAACATCCCAGTCCAGCACCACCATCCCCGCCTCCCACTCCACGCCCCTTCACTGCCACACCCACCAACACCGCATCGCCGCTAGCTAAACCCTCGGTGGGATTCACCTACCGCCTCGTTCTCACTCGCCACCCCTACACCATATCAGAGCGCTGGGCTCCCGCCGGCGGCCGTTTCCAAGACAAGACACTCACAGATCTCCGGCGCGAGCTGCCCTTCCCTCACGATTCATCTCCCGGCTTGGTTTTTACGGTCAAGAGCCAGTGCATGAGAATCGTCGAGCGGATTGCGTACGGCGACGAGGAGGGCTTCGAGACGATGAAGCGGTATATCAGCACAGAGGTGGGGGGGTGGCTCGGCAGACAGCGCAGAGGGGGAAGGACTGGTGGGACGGGGGCAGGGGGGAGGTTGATGGTTGATATTCTGATTGAGAGGATGCCTGTGCCGGGGGTGGGCGGTTGTGGTGAGGAGGAGGCTAGGGAGGGGTGGGGGGAGGAGGTGGAGGAGGTGGAGTGGTGATGCTGATGCCGGGAGAAGCCAGGCGAGCCGAAGTAACACTCATTTCGACACTACGAATTTCCTCTTCTTTCTTTGGAGCTGAGTAGTTGCTACCTTAGCTTGAGCTAGGCTGAGCGAGGGGGTCACTATTCTGGTATGCCTCGGCTATAGTTGCTATATGTTGTTTCAAGGATGATTTCTTATTGTAATTTCACCAACTTTGCTCATTGTCACCAAAGCATCGCAAGGATCCCTACCCCAGCCCTGTTCGGAAATGGGGTTATGGGTATCCCAGAGAAGCTGGCATGAAAATTAGGTAGGTAGGTGCTTGCTTAGTTTAACTGAGTTGGAAGATTTGAGCTGCTAGAATCAAGTAATGGAGCATGTAGCTGTTTCCTGCGTTTGAGTCTAAGGTGGCCATCCTTGTCCTCATCAATCTCGTCTTCACTTTCATCCCCACCCTCACTGACGAATGGTCTCTCGTTATTAAACAGGACATGGTCCGTGCCGCCCGAAGCAGAAAGCCGTCTAGTGTGCAATAAACTGTGCACTGGAAGGTGGTTACAGCGAGCTCTGCGCTACAATACAGTGACAAAAGAGAGTTGAATTGCTTGCTTAAAAAAATGGACTAGAACCAGGAGAGGAGATAGCCTTTTTGTAAGGAAACCACACAAGACGGGCCCCACTTCCCCTGACACACGCCCCACCCCGCACCTTGTATTTAGACTGCGGCCCTCGCCCACCTTAGATCAGGCCAGGTTGAAGTCTTGCACCTTCGTCAGTTCTTGCTCCCGTTACTACCATTGTGGCCACCTTGATCGGGAGTGTGTGTCTTCCGGACTTGAGCCAACAGGGCGGGTGTGCGGCGGGCGGTGAGGCGGTGGTCGGGGGCTGTTAGTCTTTGGTGGTACTTAAGCACTCTCCGGCCTACTGGGCGGTCCTGCCACGAGGGGCCGTCGCCGATGGTAACCAATTCGGGACAGGGATTTGGGAAACCGAACACTCTGATTTCCTTCGCAGCATGGTGAGCTCACCGGAGTCTCGATACTTCCAACCGGCTTTGGGGGCACCTCGATCTCACATCAGAATCTGTGCCAGCGCCACCATGCAGCGGACCCAAGCCCATAACCAAGTTCCGTCGCATCGTCGAGTAAAAGCTGCCGAGGCTGAGAAGGAGATGGCTAAGACAGGGTTGGTCAGTGTCGACGAAGCCGTATCCGTGTGGCCGCCAGCGGTGGACCAAAACTTGGTCACCTTCGGGGCAGGACCCAACTATGAGCGTGCCGACACATCAGGTTAAGTTGCCTCACGCAGATCGTGACTGATCGGTCGTAGTCGCGGTACCCGCTTGTACCAGCTCCGCGATGGCCGGTCCACTCGGGCTAGTGTCTCGTGCCGTGTGTAAGGTCGGCCGTCGCATCACGCAATAGTCTGAGAGTGTACGTTTTCGCTTAGTTTTCGATTTGTGGCATGCTGAATGACTTGTTGTCCTCGCGCCCCTCCAGGCGAACGCTTGCGCTGCGCTCGATGCCTTCACGCCTTCACGAACTAAGAGACAGTGTTGGTGGTCAGTCCATGTCGTTGAGGGGAAAGGGGGGTGCGCTCCAACCATCATGCTAAATCCCAAGCATGGCCCTCATCTTTGGCAGGTCGGACGGCGAGAAATCTGCCTTGGCAGCATGGGCCCGGGGAAGGTGGATTGAAGGGCAGCGCGGAGGAGCGGTCAGTGTCAGAAAGCATCCGCCCCCCCGGCTACGACCGTGCCGGCAACCGTCGCCCTCGTCCCACATTTACGGTTATCCTCACCTCGGATCCTTGGGTGGTGACGACAAGCGCTGATCTTATGCCAGGCAGCGATCGCACACCCACGGGCAGCTTGCGGCAGAACTGTAACTCTCTATATCGATGACTTCGCTTCGTTCGGCAGCAGGCTAACGGGCGGGCACTTCCGGCAAAGTACTATTGTGGCATCTCGGGGGCACCCGCTATCAAGTGTTGGGGATCCATTGGGCTTGTCGGATGAATAGAGCAGGGGGAGTAATTGACCAGAGGTTCCACGATCGTGGCTTCGTGGTTCGTGCGGAGTCTTCGCCTCAACAAGTCACATGTTGAGCGGGATTGCCAAGCCCCCAAGTCGCATCCGCCATCCGATCTATTACTCCCGCCTCGGTTCACGGGACCGCTCCGTCGTCGTGCCGCGCAGCCGAAGGAATCGAGATTGCCGTGCCCGGCGCTGTATCGCTGCGTAGCATGCGCATCTCGTGCCATTAGCTCACAATCCGTGCACAAGGTTCTCCAGAGGGCCTCGGACGCAGGAGCCTGGTAGTTTTCGTACGGCGTTAAGCCGGCCAACATGGCAAACCAACTTGAAAACGAGTTGGCTGGGTGTTTTTTCGTGTCTACCAATCAGTTAATTGTATCAAAAAGGTGCTGTTATTAGGCTCAAGTATTCTGCAAATTAACCTACCTATTTTTGTGAAGGTCAGGTCTCCAAATCTAGACGCAAAAAGGGCTGCAGATTCTGGAGCGAATTTTGTGCAGCACTCTCTGCCCAGCTAACTAGGGAACTGTGGTGATTGTTGTGTATTGATTGCGTTGTTGTTGCTCTCAAAAACTGTGGAAATCTCTGGCTTCCAGGGGCCTCTGTTGCCAAGCCGGCCGCTTCCGCTGATGGCCCCCACAGCCCCATTTAAGCTGACAATGTTGTAGAAATGACACTAAGGCATCACGGTCTATAGCATCTTCAAGTCCCATTTGCGCAGACCTCAAAACACCCCTTGCCACTGAGTGTACCTCTCAGACCTTGTGCCAATCTACGGCAATTGGCAGAACACTATCCTTTGTCAGACCTGACCTAAGACAGTGAGTGGGTATTTGGGAACTTACTCCTCCATTTGCGCAATCGACCACACACGCGGAGAGGGCTGAGTAATTAGGTTTATTCTAGGGTGGTGAAGTTGTGAGTCTAGAGCTTTCAAGATCATGATTTCGTTTCAGTTGACTCACCGCCGTCGAACATGGGGACCCTCCGCATTCGCCATTCGGCTCCGCGAATCCTGCTGCAAATACTCCAGGCATAGCAAGCGTAGTCGGGAGCAATGCCGTGGCGATACAAACTGACAGGCGCATGATTGTTGCAGAATTTAGGTAGTGCTCGGCTTTGAAGTGTTGCTGATTTCAAGTTATGTTCCCAGACAGTTCTTTCCCCATTCCGACCCAACAAAATCGAGCTTCATCTCTACCTATCAATAAAATCCAGTCCTACCCTAAAGACCTGTGTGGGTTGCAACGGAGTGGCTGTGCTTCGCAACTCGTCTCGGCTGAATTTGAATAATCTCGGTCCCGCACGTTGGCTCGTGGAGAAGCCATGCCATTGGCAAAGCTTGATTGATGAGTTTTATTGGCAGCCTGGGCGTGTGAAATTAAAGTGCAGATCGCTGGCTGCTGCGTCTCAGCCCTGAGGGGCCAGCACTTTCCCGCCGGAGAAGGGCCCGCGAACGGCATTTGGTGGCGGGTCAATGCAGTTTTATTCGAGCCCCGGGTATGCTCCCGCTGGCAGCTCACATATCAGATTAGAGTAAATACTTATCCATGTGTTCCATTGATAACACTGGCCATAGATAGACCAAGCTCCGGTGAGCCGCACGTTCTTGTGGATTATTTGTGGTAGCCGTGGTTGAACCTCAACTTCACTCTGAACATATACCTTCGAAAAACACGGCAAAATGTCAATCAGCAGGTCTCAGTCTTTCCTCCACAGGGTCCCGTGGTTGGGAATCGCGGCCGTCGTCTGCCTGCTTGGATGCGCCGCGGCTTCTGGGATTGTGGTGGCGGTTTCACACAACAGTCTGGTCTCATCGTGGTCGATACAGCCAACAGTGCTGCTCGCCATCTTCTCGGCGATATCCAACATTGGCTTCAGCGCTGCCCTCGCGGCTGGCGTTGCCATCCGGTTTTGGCTGTCTGTCTCGCGTGGCGTCGACCTGGCCCAGCTACACTATATCTGGGATCGCGGACGTGTCCTGAGCTTCGTCAGTGCCACGCGTTCGGGCCCCGAGGCTCGAAAGGTGGCGCTGCTGGCATCACTCGCTTACATACTCCACTTCCCCAGCGGGCCTCTCCTCCAACGGTCAAGCTACCAAGACACCAGCCAGGTCATCAGCACCGAGCAGATCTCGCTCAACCTCGCAAGCCGCATCCCCGATGGATGGTTCGGCAACCAAACCATGGGCAACGGAACCGGGATCGGAACCCCAGTCGGCTTCCAAGCCAACGGCCTCCCCCTCATCCAGGACTGGTTCCGCAGCGTACCCATGACCACCAACCTAAACCCCGACCACCCCGCCGACGGCAACCCCTGCTCGGGCACAAACACCGGCACCTGCGATGGCCACGTCCTCGGCGCCGGTTTCAGCTACACCTGCACCTCGTCCCAATCCACGCTCGACCTCGCAACACCCACCACCAACAACGCCACCGTCTTCCTCGTCAACATCCTCTCTCCTTCCAATACCACCCTCCTCCTCAACACAACCCACATTTCGTCCGTCTCCCCCTCCTGCATCGCAACCCTCACCACCACAACATGCACCCTCCTCCCCGCGTCCGTCCACTACCCCATCACCCTCTCCAACTCAACCCTCATCCTCCGCACCACCTCTGCCTTATCCTCCGCCCCCAACAACGACACCAACCTCCTCCCCGCCCTCGCCGCCTTCGCACGCACCCGCCTTACTGATAACGCCATAAAGACTTACACCCCCTCCACAAACCGCACCTCCTACCGCGGCCCCGCCCTCGCGGCTGACCTGTTTTTCCTCCCCTCCCCTTCTCCCGCCATCCCCCCAAACTGCGCCCTCCTCTGGTCTCCTCCCACATCCTATACCCTGCAAGCACTCTACGAATTCTCCCTGCGGGCATCTCTCCGCGCAGCAGCAACAGAGACGCGCCAAACCTTTCCTGCGCAACGGACGGTAGCCGCGCTGGTATACAGAGTAGAAGCGACCTTTCTCGGGTTGGGTATCGCGGCGATGGTGGTTGGGGCGGGGAC
>Ga0247780_1000634_pt1 | contig 30840 bp, 26 predicted proteins | sample UWRJL079202R5_FD_179927 | JGI IMG/M metagenome (GOLD analysis project Ga0247780, IMG submission 179927) | Plant litter microbial communities from Arlington Agricultural Research Station in Wisconsin, United States - UWRJ-L079-202R-5 | ecosystem: Environmental > Terrestrial > Plant litter >... | reverse complement strand
CTGCGGCTGAAGAAAGGGCACTTTGTGGGCGTCTCGCCCTGTCGCAACCTCCAACATTGGATGCCAAGGGATCTTTTGCGGTCAAGGCTGTAGACTTGGACAGGTTGGACCCTGCTCGATGCGCTTGGGGGATATGCCCCTTTATCAGACAGAGCAGATTCTTCATCAGAACTCAAACTTTTGCCGTCTTGGCCGATGACGCCTTCTCGCCCATGGCGCTGGGATTTTCATGCCACTGGTCGGGGATCTTGCGCTCGGGACTTGAGGCTATTTATCCTCAAAATGGCCAGGCGCTCGTAACAGCGGCTGGAAGACGTCCCCCTACCGGAAGCAGAGGAGCCTCATGGTTGTTGGTGAGGACCGCGGAGAAGAAGCCACACTATCGACTCCGTGTGTCTCAGCTTGGAATCGCCATGCAGGAGCGATGGCACCTCCTGGACTGGGAATGCGGTGCGGCGACGAAGGCCCACCGCTTTGGGCCTTCCAACCTGCCAATATGTTGATGGGTGCTGTGCCCTCGTCCTCAATATGAGCCTTACTCTGCATGTTAACGATTTCTGCGCCCTCTATCCCGTATTCAGCTTTCCACACTAACACCACACATCACGACATTCGCTTTCTCGTCTCCTCTCCGAGAACTTCCCTCTCTTTCTTCTTTCTCAACCGTTACCTCCGCCACTGGCACATCTGCCGTTCCGATCGTTCTCATTCACTTTTGCCCCCGCCCTAGTACATTCTCTCTCATTTCTCGAAAAACCCATTCCCTGTTTTCCTTTCCTTTCCGCTCCCACTCCCGTCGACCTCTGAAGCGCCTTGCTCACCCAGAGATGCTTTCGTTTCATCTGTAACAATGTCTATCCTCTACTCCTTGACCCTCGCGCTGGGTCTCGGGGCTACCCTAACGCATTCGCTTCGATATGATCCCAAATATGTGGACCATAACCTCAATCAGAACAAAACTGCTATCCACCCGCTCGACTATTGGGGCGAGTGGGAAGACCACACTTACACAGAGTCGCCCTCCAACTGGAGGTTTCCTATCTATACTCTATTCATCGACCGCTTCGTGAATGGAAACCCCTCCAACGATAATGCGAACGGAACCGTGTTTGAGCAGGACATCACCAGCACGCAGATGCGCCATGGAGGGGATGTCCAAGGCCTCATCGACAGCTTGGATTACATTCATGGAATGGGTGTTAAGGTGGGATGGTCTTGCTGACGGTGCGCTATTTCTCTCTGCTCACAAGTTTTAGGGCATTTACATCGCTGGCTCACCGTTCATTAACCAACCTTGGCAATCCGATTCGTACTCTGTAAGTTACGGAACCACGAGGACTCGGTCATGGGTCACAAAACTAACTCGATTCTCCTCACAGCCCCTCGATCTTACCTTACTAGACGCTCATTACGGAAACATCTTGGAGTGGCGGCGTGCCGTCGACGAGATCCACAAGCGAGGGATGTATGTTCTCTTCGATAACACGGTCGCAACGTAAGTCTCTTCTACTCAACTGGGACTTGATCAGGGTGCTGACATCGCCTAGCATGGGTGATCTCCTTGGATTCGAGGGTTTCTTGAACGAGTCGACGCCATTCGCCCCGGAGGAACACAAAGTGGTTTGGAAGACATCGAGACGCTATCTTGACTTTGATGTTAGCGACAGTTACAACGAGACTTGCTCCTTTCCTCGGTTCTGGAACGAAACTGGATACCCGATTGATCAGATCTATGTTGATGAGTTTAAGGGATGCTACAACTCTGACTTTGATCAGGTGAGTCCGGCATAGCTTTCGTTCGTTGTTTGACTTCCCATTATGGCACCCATTCTCTTTCCTAAGCCGCAGCCCTAACGGATACCCTTCAACAGTTCGGTGATACGGAAGCCTTTGGCGTGTACCCCGATTATCGTCGCCAAATCACCAAGTTCGCCTCTGTTCAAGATCGCCTTCGCGAGTGGGTTCCATCAGTTCGCGAAAAGCTCTCGCACTTCTCTTGCATGGCTATCCGGATGCTAGACATCGATGGGTTCCGTTACGACAAGGCCATCCAGGTGACAGCAGACGCCTCTGGAAACTTTTCTGCTGCCGTTCGCGAATGCGCCCGACAGGTCGGCAAAAAGAACTTCTTCCTTCCAGGCGAAATCACGGGCGGCAACAACATTGGGTCTATCTATCTTGGACGCGGTCGCCAGCCGGATCAATGGCTGAAGAATCTCACCGAGGCAGTGATGCTCAACAACGCATCAGACAGCAAGTACTTTCTCAGAGAGTCGCAACAGATCGCGCTTGATGCGGCTGCCTTTTCGTACTCAGTATACCGCTTCATGACAAGGTTCTTGGGCATGGACGGCAACCTAGAAGCTGGCTTTGACCTTCCAATGAGCTGGGTTGATGCGTGGAACCAAATGTTGATTTCTAACGACTTTGTGAATGCCGATACTGGCGTCCTGGATCCCCGGCACATGTTTGGTGTAACGAACCAGGATGTTTTCCGATGGCCGGGTATTCGACAAGGCGTCCACCGCATGCTGCTTGGCCAGTTTATCACAACGATTCTCCTTCCCGGTATCCCTCTGGTCCTATGGGGAGAAGAACAAGCATTTTACGTATTGGATAACACCGCCGATAACTACATCTTCGGTCGGCAGGCCATGTCGCCTTCCCCGGCCTGGTATCTTCATGGGTGCTATGCCGGCAGCAGTACCCAGTACTTCAACATGCCGCTCAATTCCACGCTGGATGGTTGCAAAGATGTCAAGAACTCGTGGGACCACAGAGATCCATCACACCCCGTCAGGGGGATTATGAAGTCCATGTTCCACCTCCGCCAGCAATACCCAGTTCTTACCGACGGTCTATTCCTCAGCCAGCTCTCCAACCAGACTGACTACATCTACCTCCCGGGAAGCAACGGTACAGGCACCGAAACCGGAATCTGGAGCGTCGTGCGATCCGCGTATCCTGGCGTCCAAGATCTCGGCGACACCCCGCCGATCTGGCTTGTCTTTCACAACAAGAACGACACGACAACCTATACGTTCAACTGCAGCTCCAACGCCTCCTTCCTTTCTCCCTTCGACGCCGGCACACCAGTCAAGAACCTTTTCTTCCCCCACCACAGCTTTACTGTTGGCAACTCGTCCCAAAAACTCTTCATCAACGGCTCCCAATCATTCTCTGGCTGTGCCGACACCATCACTCTCCTCCCCTACGAGTTCCGCGCCTATGTCCCCGCTTCCAGATGGGTTCCGCCCCCGCCAATGATCACAAAGTTCCTCCCTGGCCACGACGTCCCTGTGTCTTCTACTGGCTCCTCCTCAACCGAAGTTGACATTGCCTTTCACTTCTCTGCCGCCATGAGCTGCGACTCAGTCACCTCCTCGCTGCGCATCAACTCCACCGGCGCAGGAGGCACCATCGCTGGCGCTCTTGTCCCTGGCTCCGTCAAATGCGCCGAAGTATCCCCCGCCGACGGCGGCGCAGATCGCGCTCCCTTTATCGGTGCCCTCCCTAGCGCGTGGAGATGGAGTGCTAGGCTGAGCCTCAGCGACGGGATCCATGCCATTAGCGTGGCGAACGCGACGACGGAGGACCTGGGGAGCTTTACACAGGCGATCGACACGTTCTTGATTCGCGTCGGGAAAACGGATAATCCACTCGTTTTTCCCGCAACGGGCAATTATTCCGCGTCGCTCCTGGCGCAGGACGGGGATGGCAAGCTCAGAGTCAAGCACACCGCGCCGGGCGCTGACATGTGGCGGTACTCTCTCAATTGGGGGTCGAGCTGGAGTGAGTGGACTGGGTACGAGGGCGGGGAGGTGGTGGTATTGAAAGACCAAGCATGGGCTGGAACGAAGCAGCAGGAATGGGAAGGCCAGCATGTTATCGTGCAGTATTTCAGTCGGCTGCTTGGGAGCTCGTCGTTCGTTCAGCATGGCGATGTCGGATTCGACAAGGGGCTGCGGCGGTTTCCGCATCTCTGGGCCAACGGGAGGTTCAACCAGTTTGGCTTTGACGCGGGAATCAAGAATATGCTGCAGCACGCCGGGGATGGCAGGTGGGAGTGGCATTATATGGACGAGTGGCCAGGCACGGTGCAAGTCAATGTCTGGGGCATGAATCCCGACGGCCAGCCGGATCAGACGTTCATCTTTGGCGATATTGACAAGGACTTTGTTCTTGACAGGATGCCGCCTTCGGCCATGGCGCCGACGGTCATCAACGTCACGGATGGCCCTGAGTACCCATACCTTTCGTACCGGTTTGCACTCGATGACGGGACGTTACGATACGAGCTCGTACCGCAGGGCGACAGGAGGGTGCAGCTGGCGTTTTTCGTTCTCCTGTGGCTGCTGCCTATCGCAACGGGGTTTGCGGCCGTGTTTGTCTTTATCGGGTCGTTTTACAAGGTCAAGGTTGTTGAAAAGGGCATCAAGGGGCCGACCATCACGCTCTCGGGGGTCTTCCATCAGACAAATGCAAAGGTGCGATCCAAGGTGTCAGCCATGAAGTCCCGCAGTCGGCGTGGTTCTCTGTCTTCGGCATCGGATTTGGGAGAAACGGCGGCGGTTAGCTTGTCAGACCTGCCGCCTAAGCGCCGGACGGTTCTCATCGCCACGGTTGAGTACAATATCGACGACTGGAACGTCAAGGTTAAGATTGGTGGCTTGGGTGTGATGGCGCAGCTCATGGGCAAGGCTTTGGGCCACCAAGACCTCATCTGGGTCGTCCCCTGTGTGGGCGACATCAAGTACCCCGAAGTCCCAGAGGAGTGCGCAGAGCCAATGACGGTTACCATTCTCGACGCGACATATCAAGTCAATGTCTCCTACCACCAAGTCGAAAACATCACTTATGTGCTCCTTGACGCGCCTGTCTTCCGGCAGCAAACAAAAGCTGAGCCATACCCGCCTCGAATGGACAACATTGACAGCGCCATTTACTATTCTACTTGGAACCAATGCATCGCGCAGACCATCACCCGCTTTCCTGGTATGTTTTTTTTATTTTTTTACCCCTCCTCTCCCTGCTGCTATTCCAAAGCACCCCACTAACCGCAACCCGACTTGAACAGTCGACATCTACCACATCAACGACTACCATGGTGGCATCGCCCCCCTGTACCTCCTTCCCTCCACTACCATCCCTTGCTGCCTTTCTCTTCACAACGCCGAGTTTCAGGGCCTATGGCCGCTTCGCACACCCGAGGAACGCAAGGAAGTCTGCGGAGTCTTTAACCTCCCCTCCGACATCGTTCAGCAATACGTCCAATTTGGCAGCGTCTTCAACCTCTTGCATGCGGCCGTCTCATACCTCCGCGTGCACCAGGCTGGCTTCGGCGCCGTGGGCGTGTCAAAGAAATACGGCGACCGTTCGTTTGCGCGGTACCCCATCTTTTGGGGTCTGTCGCAGATTGGGCAGCTTCCGAATCCGGATCCTAGTGATATGGAAGAGTGGGACGCTGCAGCAAAGCATGACGAAGATGTCGTGATCGATGCCGAGTTTGAGGCGTCCCGCGGCGAGTTGAGGAGGCAGACGCAGGAATGGGCTGGGTTGGAAGCCAACCCGGACGCGGAGCTATTTGTCTTTGTGGGCAGATGGAGTCAGCAAAAGGGCGTTGATCTCATCGCTGATCTGTTCCCGGCTGTGCTGGAGGAGTATCCGAACACTCAACTCGTTTGCATCGGGCCGACGATTGACTTGTATGGCAAGTTTGCGGCAATGAAGTTGGCGAAGCTGATGGAGTTGTATCCGAAGCGCGTATTTAGCAAGCCGGAGTTTACGAGCTTGCCACCGTATATCTTCAGCGGAGCTGAGTTTGCGCTGATCCCCTCGAGAGATGAGCCGTTTGGTCTCGTCGCGGTCGAGTTTGGGCGCAAGGGCGCCTTGGGAGTGGGTGCCAAGGTGGGAGGACTCGGCCAGATGCCGGGATGGTGGTATACGATTGAGAGCGCGAGCACGACGCACTTGCTGAGCCAATTCAAACAGGCCGTGGTGGCCGCGCTGGAGTCGAAGAAGGATGTCAGGGCCAAGATGAGAGCGTGGTCCGCTAAGCAGAGGTTCCCAGTTGCGCAGTGGCTTGAGGGCTTGGAGAAACTGCAGGGCAGGTCGATCAAGATGCATCATAAGATGCGGTTCAAGGGGAAGAAAAGGCTGACGGTCGATCCGTCCCGAGGGGCCGCCGATAGTCTGTCGCCGTCGAGAGCACTGACGCCTACGACGCCGAAGACTGGGTCGATGTTCCTCCCCGAGCGGCCTTCTTCACCTGAGTGGCCACTGCCACCCACAGGACGGTCGACACCGGACCTCCCGCCCCCTGGGTTCGGTGGGTTTGGCCACTCGCAGAGTCCACGGAACAGTGATGTAGGATCTATTTACTCGGATTCTGGTGCACTGACTCCGCCTCGACCGAGGTTGGGGATGCATAACCTTGGATCTACCAGTCTCCACAGCATCGTGTCGGTTGACATGGTGGTGGGAGGTCGGACCGACTTCAAGCTGCAGCAGGTGGATGCCTTCTTCACGGATGCCGACGGCAAGTTCTCGTCGGTGTTTGAGAAGAAGCTTGATAAGCTGAACGCCAAGAACTCCATCTCCGCGCTCTGTATTGAGGAGTACCTGGTCGAGAGTGAGCGGGACTTCTTTGATGCTATGAGGGACGTCAAGCTCGGGACGGGTCACGCAAGACATACCTCCACAGCGGGGTTGGTATCGGGCCAAAAGGGAACCGAGAGCCCTGACGCTGGTGCAATGGCGTATGCGCGGAGGGACGCAGAGAAGTTGAAGCGGGAGGAGTACGGTTTGGCTGAGGACTATGTCCCGCCTACAGGGTTGAAGAAGTGAGTTTTATCCGTGTTTGTGAAATGTAGGGTGTTTTACTAAAGTTGCCTTCAGACTCCTCCAGAGACGACTTGGTGAATGGCCCGTCTACTCCATCTTCCTTGCCTTCGGTCAAATCATCGCGTCCAACTCGTACCAGATCACACTCCTCACCGGCGAGCTTGGTCAAACTGCAACTCGACTTTACGCTGTCGCCTCCATCTACCTCGTTACATCTATTCTTTGGGGCATTCTCTCGCGCACAACAAAAGCAATCTACTCCTTGACCCTCCCCTGGATCTTCTACGGCCTAGCCTTCCTCTTCATCGGCGTTGCCCCGTTCTCTTCGGACCCCGCCACCCGCGTATGGATCCAAAACGCTGCCACCGGGTTGTACGCGACCGGTTCCTCGAGCGGTGCGATTTTCTTCGCCTTCAACTTTGGAGACGAAGGTGGCTCCCCAGTGGAAACCTGGATCTGGCGCGCCTGCGTCATCCAAGGCGTCCAGCAAACCTACACAGTGATGCTCTGGTTTTGGGGCAACCTCCTCTCCACAGCCTCGGCCACCGGCTCCCAACTCGGACCCATCTCACCGCTCCCGGTTCTCTTCCCCGTGACCTTCCTCATCGCCATCATCCTCTTCGCATGCGGCGTCATCCTCTTCATTGGACTACCAAACTACTACCGTCAATCCCCTGATGAAGTCCCCTCCCTCTACGCCTCCATCCTCCGGCGAAAAACCACCCTCTGGTTCTTCGTCGCAGTCATACTCCAAAACTATTTCCTCTCCTCTCTCTATGGTAGGAACTGGTTCTACCTCTTCAGCAGCCAGCACCTCCCCGTATGGGGCACCCTTCTACTGACGGCCTTTTTCTACATCGTCGTCTGGGCTGCCTTTTTAGCCTTCTTTGCCGTCGTCAGCAAGCGCCATCCCTGGTGGCTTCCCCTCTTTGCCCTCGGCCTTGGCGCCCCCCGCTGGGCGCAGATGCTCTGGGGCACGTCAGGGTTTGGCTTGTATCTCCCCTGGACAGGGTCCGCGCTGTGGTCGGCAATCTTGTCAAGGTCGCTCTGGCTTTGGCTCGGGCTGTTAGACACGGTGCAGAATGCGGGCATCGGCATGATTTTGATGCTCACGCTGACGAGGATTCATGTATGTGTCGCTATGTTGATTGCCCAGGTGATTGGTAGTGTGGCGACGATTGTGGCGAGGGCGTCGGCGCCAAATAATGTTGGGCCGGGAGATGTGTTCCCTGATTTCTCGGAGGGGGTTGGGGTTGCATTGAGCAAGGTGTGGTTCTGGATTGCGCTCGTCGCGCAGTTGATTATTTGCGTTGGATTCTTCAAGTTCTTCCGAAAGGAGCAGATTAGCAAGCCTTAGGCGTTGGTTCTTTTGTTGTCATTTTGTTTTGGTTTTGTTTTGGGGATATTAGATGTATTTCTATGAGCCCGGCGTTGATGGATTGGTTGTTGTCGTTGGAGATGACTTGAGGGGTTGATATATGTGGTCTAATTCCGGTGGGGTAATTAAAATATTGACTTTGGTATCTTGGATTTGGAACAGCTGCATACAAGATCGATAGGGGCGTTACGATCATAAACTCTAGACTTAGATGGATGGATGCATATGTCAGCATATAAATTGATAGTTTTTGCTTTGTCAAGTTGCAATCCTCGGCATCCCCTTTTTTTGTCTTCCAGGTTGTTGCTGTCCAGCAACGCTAGCTCCTTGAAGGTCTCCAGATCTCCGCCCACAGCCAACCGTGAGAGGCGCTGGTAAAACAAACTGGAAGGTCAGCGCTCACCTTGGTGCCCAGATGCCGGTGGTTTTCGGTGTGGTGCACAGACCACTCTCCACCACAAGCGCCAGAACTCAACGCTTTTGGATGGCGGGTGTGATTGACCCCAGACTCTGAGATGAAAAAAGTTGTGAGTGAGCATCGGCACTTCGCTGGGATGGGGGTTCAGACGCTCCGGGCCTTGTAAGTTGTTGCTTCATAAATTCTGCCCTTTTATGTTAATTTTTATTTTTAGGGGGGGGGCTTAAAATAAGATGTTTCTTCTCCCTAAACCGGCAAGCAGGACTTCCTGACACAAGCCCCCCTATTTCAGGAAACATTTCGACATCGTACACATCCGGCGATTTTAGTGTCCAGTCTGCGGTTGCAAACAAGAGCCATTCGGGTTCAAGTGCGACCTGAAGCGATACCAAATGGCCCTTCATCCGCGCCAATATGGATCCCCCCGAGCCTTGGAGTGTCCGCTATCCTACTTGGGATGCTCCCGAACGTTCTCCCGGGCGGACAACTTGCAGCGCCATGTCAGGAATAACCACTGCTTGGCACTATGCTGAAGGAGGCGAGAGAGCTCGCAGGGCAGAAGCAGAATACTTCCTGAGACAGACCGAGTATATCGACGACATCTTAGCATACGAAATGTCTCGATATCAACCAAGTGTAACTTCGGTTTACGCTGGGTCGACGGTGAGAGACTCACTTTTGCGATCTGTTTACCGCCTTCCCGACAAATTGTCTCACTCCCTCGCATCATCGCCGCTTTTCAACACGTCGCTTCAACCACCCCGCAACGAGTTAATGGCAGAGGCCATAGCCTGGTCGATAGGCTGGGCCTCCTTCTGCAAGGAGCTCCACCCCGACATGGACCAGTACAACTTCGATCCAGCCAATGCCAAAGACCTGCTTACCTTGTCAGTCCCCACGCAACCAACGCTTCTCATCCGATCACCATACAGACCACGTCTACTTCTTTCCAACCACCTATCCAAACTCTGGCTCCCCCTACAGCAGGACCTATTCCTCGTCCTACTCTCGTACCTACTCGGTGGTACGGTGGTAGGGATGTGCCGAGGTATGCCCTAGATCAAGATCCAGAGCAGGCACATCCCGAGAACCGTACCCTTACCCTACTACGTGTAGGACTTGCCCGAGGAGCGGCTTCTTCTGGAGCTTCTCACGGGGCAGGTCTTGAGCTTGTTGAGCTGAGGCTTCATTGAGGTCTCTGTCTTCGTTCTGTACATGATGTACACACCGGTCGTTATTTGGAGCCAGGGGTAACAGCGGAGGGAAAATGGGTGCTTGTTTCAAGTTGTTGGCTGGCCATGAGACTGCCTTGGAGGGTACCAATCTATAGCCTGGGCATTATGAATTAGTATCAGCCTAGTCGTGTATGTACTTGCCAAGTCAAGGAAGCAAGTTTACCAATTCGTTATCCACACTGGCATTGCCCACAAACGATACCCGGGCACGATGGAGCCGTTGAGTGAACCTCTAAAATCAGATATAACTGCTTCATTTGCCAGGAGCGTCAACCAAAAAACATAATGCCCCCGGCCCGGATACTCAGCAGGTATTTATGCAGGGATAAGCCGTCGAGCTGGGTAAAAAGAATAACCACACGATCCACCCAGGGGTCGAACCTGGAACCTCCTGATTCGTAGTCAGACGCTCTGCCATTGAGCCAGCGGACCTGGTGATGGAAAATGGTGAGAGAATCATGACTGGTGATCGGGGTGTCGGTGACTGCAATGCGGGCGCAACAACGGGAGGCGAGACCTGTCTTGGTCATCCAAATGGATGCCCCAAAGTAAGGCCCTTCTTCTTCCTCTCTCGAGATTTTCTGATCATTTTTGGCTCTTATTCCGATACTCCCCCGCGGATCTTAGACGCCGACGTCTGTAGAAGGTGATGGCGTCTTCGAACATCGGTAGCATCGGGATGATGAAGCATTGTGGTCTAAGAGTTGGGTACGTTGGGCTTTGGGCGGAAGCCCTGGGAGCAGGGTGCCTCGATCCGGGCAACCGGCCGGCGTCTTTCAGCATCCGGGTGTTGATGCCCTTAGCAGTCTTCGGACGACCGGCGTACGTTGAAAATCTCGCATGTGGACTTCATGTAATGATGCCATTTATTTTTGTCTTCGCGGTCTAGACCGCCGGCTGCGCAACCGTTCCTCTCAAATCTTGCCCTCGGCCACGAGACGGCGGATGGTCTCGATACTGGACTCCACTGCCATCTTCGCAGTCTGTTGACGGTCAGTATACATCCCGTCAGGAATGCGCGCCTGCAAAAACTCACAGTCTTATGCTGCGCCTCCAACTTGCCGGCCTGCTCGCTCCCTGCCTGAACCGCCGGGTGCCGCCACTCAAACACGTACGTCATGAACAGGTCGTCGGGCTGGCCGCTCGGCCCCTGCGACACATAGTTGGCGATCTTGGTGCCGTTCTCCTGGTGGAAGTCGACGCGACACGGCGGGTACTCCTTGCAGACTTCCGTGACGGGCTCGCCATCGGCCTTGGGCCCTTTTCCGGGGGCGAAGATGACCTGGCGCGTCACGACTGTGACGTCCTCATCGCGCGCCGCTACTTCTTCCTGGACCACCTCGCACTTCACGATGAGCGGCACGAACTCCTGTGCGTGGCGTACTTTGCGCTGCAGGCCGGCCCATACCTGGTCGCGGGTGAGGACGGATTGGTCCGGGCAGTTGATCGGAGCGGTGTAGGCGAGGTTGAAGACCACCATCTTGGGCTGCTGTTTCCTTGTGAGGGAGATTGGGCGTTAGGGATTGGTATTGGGCGCGGGACCGTTGTTTGCTTGTCTTCGGCTTGTCTGACGTGGGATGCGCTTGGTTTTAGGTACCAACGCGGAGCTTCCCCATCGGTGTCCCTGTGTGTCGCACCGCTTTGAGCGGTCACGACTTGTCCGATCTTAGTCACTGCGGGGCCTTCCACTGCAGGTGGTGTGCCGCGAATCGCGCGGTGATCGACCCACTGAGGAGCCAAGCCGCGTCACCCAAACGGGAACCCAAAAAGCCCACCGCTTCTTGCTGTCCTGCATCGATGTGCGATTTGAACCATGCTGTCTTGCTGCTCTTTTCAGACTTTCTCTCAATACCGCTCACTAGTTGTGTGCGATCTTGTTCCTCTGGTGGCTGCGTTGGAAAGATGCGGTTTCATGGGTTGGCGCGGGGTGGCTCGGGCGCGCTAACGCAGGTCCCACCAGCCAGTTGGACGCCCCCAGGCCGAGCTTGGCGGCGGGCTCCGAGGGCTAGTGACAACGCTCCATCAATTCCTATTGTGTACCTTAGGTAAAAGATATTGATGGTGTAAGTTAGCAAAGGGAGAAAAGTCTTCGAATGCGGCTGGGGCCATGCAAATAAATAGTGCTGGTGAAGCAGGTTTCCTCCCGAGAGGTGACCATTCCTGTCTTTTTCATTATGCGCAAAAACACCAGGTGGGCCTGGTGCCCTGGTGCAACAAAGAGCAGTTCCTTCTTTCCAATGAATTTTGACCAAGTGCCTTTCCGTAGAAGCAATTACGCTGGGTCGTCTGTGGGACATTCGCCTTCGTCCTCGAGCAGCACCGTTGCCCTCATGATGGTACCCTGTCCGACCCTTTGATGTTGAACGACACGGATCTGTGAGCCCAATATTTCAAGGGGACCTATTGTTCTTGTTTGCGCACTCTATTCGGAATTTCGCATGGGCAAGTTCCCACTGGCAAACAGCCGTCCCAGCGATCGTAGCAAAAGCAAACGGGGTCCTTGTTGGAAACTCCCTTAAGCCCTATTCGGTGTCGCAACCGTCAGAAATCAGATCGCAAGGTCGTGATCCAGCGATCCCAAGATCTATTCCAGACCACTTCTTTGCCAAATTCTTCGGAATCGTGCTAGGTGCAGTCTCTTCTGCGAGATTCAAGACGTCCCGTATCGCTAACGCTCGCCCGACACAGCACGCTGCAGCCATGGCCAGCCCACGGGTGTCACTCCGATTCTTTGCTCTCCACGCCGGAGCGGCAATTTTGTGGGTGTCGTTGTTTAGGTTTTGCTACAGCAACCTCTTCGATGACCCATCGAGCTACTTCTTCGATCCTCGATCAGAACTCGGACTACGCGTCGCACAAGCCCGCATGGCGGAGGTCGACCACCAAATGGGCAAGGTGATACTCGCGGTGGAGAATGGCGAACCGGACAATCTACAGCTGCAGAAAAATGGGCCGACACGATGGCCAAAGCGACTTTGCCTTGGGATCGTCAGCGACCCCAGAAAGCCTAGTCAGGACGAAGACTCTCTCATGCGTACCATCGTCTCGCTCACCGGCAACCTACCAGCTAACAATCGCGAGTCCATGCACATCACCATTCTGCTCGCGGCCGAGCCGCAGAGCAATCACTTTGCCTTTGGCAAGCCATGGCTATCGAAGTTGGTGGACGAAGTTCTTGTTTACCGGGAAGAAGACTACTATAACGGGACTTCCGTCAACGTAAATGGCTACCGAGAGGTCGATTTCGACGTTAACCACGGCGGAGCGACCCAGAGAGACTTCTCGGTCAAGAGATCCCGGATCGATCAGGCAATCTTGATGGATGTATGTCGAGAGACACATGCATCGTACGTGGCCCTGGTGGAGCCACACTTTGTTGCGATGCGCGACTGGCACGCGAGACTGGTTTCCGCTTTGGCGTTCGTCAACAAGGCCGCGAGAAGCACTGGGGGCGACTGGGCGTACATCAAGCTATTCGATCACTCTCAGTCACAGTGGCGGTTGGGAAACCATGATTGGGTGCTCAAGAGCATGAGTTGGTCACTAGAGTATGTGGCTGCGGTGCTGACGGGCGCCGGGCTTCGCAGATGGGCGTTTCACAAAAAGAGGGTGTCGGTGAAGGTCTTGTGGCAGGACTCGCTCCTTCTGCTGAGTTTGGTGGTTTGGGTTCCGGTGTTTGTCAGGTTGCTCGATCTGGCTGGGGGAATGGACTCGTTCCAGCACCATTTCTGGCCATACGTGGGAGGTGTGCGCGAGATGACGCGAGAGGGCTGCTGTGGAAACGGCGTGATATTACAGCGACGCCACCTGGAGGAGTTTGAGCGCATATTCAGGAGTCCACCTTACGACTCCCAGGCCGCTGAGATATTGGACCAGGTGGGCAGAGAGAAAGGGCTGTCTAGGTGGGTGGTCGATCCGAGCATCATGTTATAGACCTCGGTTGGCATGTTTGGGATACGAAAAGCACTACCCCTTCCCGCGTGATTGGACACACCCAGAGCTAAGAAACCGTTCCGGACGGCTATAACGTAGGTAGGCCCAGAGTTCATGCTAGTAATGTATTGCCGCAATGTGAATATATCCACATGTGCCAGTGTGCCCGCCCGAAGCTTGATGCCGATGTGTGTCGGGCCTCGATATTGTAAACACTTTTCAAAATATAACGCTAAAGACAGCTGAAAGAAAACCTGACGGTATCATGGAAATGTAATTTATACCAATAGCTTACCCAAAGCTTTCATTCGACATGTCAAGTGAATTATAGATAGCTCCTTCAGCACCTGGACGCCGACGACATTCACCCTGCGTTCGGCTTGACAAAAGACTCAAACTGACGACTGTTCAATTCCATCCGCAAACTAAACAAGGTAGCGTCAGCTTCTGCCATAGTGACTTGCTCCAAGGTCCAACTCACCTTTCACTGACGATACTCTGCCCAACTGATGCATCGATAAACCGCAGCGTAGATCCATTGTCAGAATCCACCAAGTGTGCGTATAGAAACTTGCCGGTCGGCACAATGTCACTGTAACGCCGGAGGATGTACCGCGATGCCTTCGAGATATCGTTACCATCCGTGTAATGAGGGAAATGGTTGCTCAAGGGTGATACGGGGAGCTTTCTCGCAAACTCGCTCCGATTTGCTAGCAGCAGAATGACGGTCATCACTTTGTGGAACCACTGTGATGTGATGACGGACTTGAACAGGAGCAGCGACTCCTCCATGCGGTTGACCGTCTTTCCTGTCGCCGGGGTGTCCACCATGTCGTAGGTGTCTAAATCTACGACGTAGATGATGGCGGTGGCGTCCTCGAAGGAATGTATCCACTTCTTCATCTCGTTCTGCTGGCCACTGAGGTCGAGAAGGCGAAGGGACAGGGAGCCTCGTTTTACTCGAGTCTCTTGGATGCTTGAGACGGCAGCCAGTTTGGCGTATGTGATGTTGGCGTTAGTGGGAAGGTAGTTCTCCGATGCGACAATGTAGATCTGACTGAAGAGACTGTCCAGCCATTGTCAGTAAGCCCTGGCACACCACAACAAGGGAAGGTATTAAACCTCGGGACACAAACACTTTTGCGTGGGCCGGCAGCTGAGGGGTAAACCCCAGCCGCTTGAGTTCCCGCATCCACGTGCTTTTGAGAATGGCCTCGAGGGCTTCGCAGAAGCTGGTATCGAGGGTCATGTCTCTGAGGGTGCCGGGTGCAGAATAGTTGGCGATTACGTGCATATCTTGGAAAGGGGGGTCGGGAACCGGACCTCCCGCATCGAATGTCATTGCCTGCCGAATCAGTGTTTTGGCGTCGTCGATAATCTTTCTGAAAAGGGATGACCTGAACATGTATCGGTCGTCATATGAGTATCCATCGGCCGAGTGTGCTGCTCTGATCTGCTCCACGATCTTCACTCTTGAATCGGCGCCAAGCACCAAAACTTTCCATTCTTTCCGTATGCGGTGAATGTCCTGCCTGAGGCCTCGGTCTATCGCCTTCGATCTTGCCTTTCCGTCGCGGTTGCTTTCGTTCTGCTCGAAAGAAACAGGTTGAAGGTAGCGGGGATGTGTTTCAGGCGAATCGCTGCGAATCTGTTGTTGGCGAAGACTCTTTTTGATCGAGCCTCTGATCCAGCGCTCATAGACACGGCTGAGGAACAGTTCCTTATCGAAATCGAAGACCAGCGAGCGCTTCGACGAACTGATGGAGGCAACAGCCCTGGAGAAGAACGAGTCGACGTCTCGATGTACACATAACGACGATGTGTCATCTTGCATGCATTTGAAAATCTTCCGGGTCTGTGGCTGCTCAAGGAGCTGCTTCTGACCAGCCATTGCACACCTATCTAAATCAGTAAGAGCGCGCTACTTGCCGTGGAGAGCGTTTGAAGGAACTCACATATTGCATGCTGTCAGCAGTAGCATTAACGCATTCGTTTGCTGTTCAATCATGCGCTGGATATTTGTGATTTCCTTGGTTTTGAGCAACAACTTGAACCTGCTTGCGGCATCGAGCCTGTCATCCGCAGTCGTCCGGAATCTCGACATTTCGGTATGGATCTTTTCGATCAGCCGACGACAACAGGCCACGCAGCGGTCCATGTCCATCACAAGCTGATGATGTGGATCGTCGAAATTCGTCTCGGTCCATTCCTTGATCTTGCCGAGCGCTGTTCTGAGTGCCGCGAGCTGGCTTTCCAGGGTCAGCACAGCCAATTCCGCGTCTTGCCATGTCGCTCGCAGCTGTGCAACAATGCAAATCGTCCTCCCCAAAACGTCAAGGATGCTTCCAATAGAGGCCGCTGCCCCTATGATGATGAGAGGGTCTACCATGGAGACGATTGCGGGTCTAACTCGACACCAGACCGTCCTTGGAATAGTTCTAGAAGGTCTAGAAGAGATAATAGTGGATCTTAAAGCCTGCCGATAGAACTAGTGAAGGCTCAGGTACTCCTTTCAGGAACATGAGCTCGTTTCGGAACTGCAGGAGGCGACGAGAAGGCAATCAGGCTACCAATCAAACCTGCAGAAACAAGATGACATTGCCTGCGCATCGGTGTGGTGGGCATACAATATGCACAATCCGGGGCACGTTCTTCCTGATGGGGCGCCCGACGTCGAAGTGGCTTCTGCACGGTACTAACGGTGATCCGTGGCGACGTAATTGGTGGTTCAGGATGAGAATGTGCTCAGCCGCATTCAACCCCCGAAAGATTGCAGTTGAGCAACCAATAATAGTTGTCTGGATCGGGTATCACAGAGGCCCCAAGCGCTGAGTGTCACCACCGACAGAAGAACTCGTTTTGCCAGAGTCTTGCTGCAGACTGACTGATGGGTCAAAACAGCCATCGTGAGCTGACCGGGCGGGAGAGAGATGATGTGACGCGAATAGAAAGGGGAGATGGGTCAAGGGTCTGTGGCTAAAGTCTAAGTTGAAGTCTAGTCGAAGTCTAAGGTAAGAAAGAATAGGTGAAGAGAAGGGGACCGAGGAATTGACATAAGTGAGCGCGACCTCGATATTTTCTCACACCCCCTGCCTGCGTAGCGCTGCCGGGGCAGTTGGTTATACAGGAACGTTAATCTTCTCAGTGCTGTTGAAGGAGCTGCCCCGCTTACTTAACCTCTCGTGCTCGGTCGTGATATCGTACTCGCGGTCCACACGAATGTTGCCGCTTTCGTTGACGGGGTCCACGCTGCTCTTCTGGATGCTGTGCAGCTTATACGTGTGCTGGGCGTTGCGAGGATCTGTCCGGAGCTCCTTGGACGCGGCCCACGAACCGAATCCTGCGGACTTGCCGAGCGACTTGTTCCGTGACGAGAAAAGACCCAGGTTGGGGAACCACCGCACAATTAGCGGCTTGAGTCGCATGGCGCACCCGCAGATGATGCCGAGGTTGACCTCGATGATCGACCATATGCCGAGGATAGCTTCGGTGTAGGTCACATCGGCGTCGTTGGCCATCTGCTTTACGTATGGCAGGCGGGCAATGGAGCAAATCACAACCCTGTTGGTGGATTAGTATGGTATATGAAAGGAGGTTCTTCGTGGGTACATACGCAGATCCCAAAGCCAAGATACCGGTAACCGTCGTCTTTTGCTTTCTCGAGAGCTGAAGGGCGATGATCGTAGGGATGGGTAACGTAATGACAGCCAGGTCAGAGACAATGTTGAGAACAGCCTGGGCAAGCGCAACATTCATCAGACATGTCAGTGTTCCCTCCTTGAGAGGGCTGCACGGCCCTCCAGTGATGGTCGTCAGGACCAAGGTGTAGGCGAAGATGGCGAAGGCGACGGCAACGACGCCGCAGCGATAAACCATGGAGGGGTTGATCTGGAACAGGACGACCAGAATGGACATCTTGGTAACGGCCGGCGTTATGAGGTAGGTCAATGTGTTGGGAAGCAACGCTTCATTGAAAAGCATGAGATCCGTCATATTCAGTTCATCAAGGTGTCTGCCCCAGCCGTGACGCATCACTGCCGTCGTGTCAGCATGCTGGGCAGTGCACAACCTATGGGGAGGAGACGAGACTCACACGTAACCATGGTTACGAAATAGACCAGGGCAGCCAGGTACGCAAGCGTGAGGATGACCAAGTCCAGCTCGACCTTCTTCACTATCGCGGTCGCCTGGACATAGCGGAGCGCGATGAAGAGGGTGCAGAGCGCGTAGGTGACCCCGAACGCGATGATCGTCCCATTCTGGAGGGAGTTGTAGGCTAGTCCGGGCGCATTGCCGGGCGGGAGCTGGCTCAAATCCATGGTTGGCTTGCTGCGGGATCGGACGGAAACAACGCGCACGGGAGCGGGACGGCCGGGCGTTCTTCAGGCTGTCAAGATACAGCAGAGGTTTCAGCAGACAGACAAACGCGCATCCTGACAAAGCCGAAACAGAGGTGTCGGGAAGATGCTGTCAATATAATCAACAGATCGGCGGATGTGGAAGATGGAAGTTCCTTTTTTTCGGGGGAAAAGCGCATCCCCCAATACACCGTTCTTCCTGGTGATCGCCATTTGCCAACTCCCAGTTTGTTATCCAGTTCGCCGCGATGGAGCGCTCTCCTCTTTGCCGCCTGCGGTGACAGGTGCGGCAAGGTCGCCCCTTGCCTATATTCCGATGAGTCCACCCGGCCCCCATCCCCGGGCAGGGAGCAGCCCGAGTCAGTCCAGCAACGCTCGTTAGCAAACCGGGAGCGTGGAGCTGGGTGGGTTCTGCGGCCATAACTCGGCTCCGCACCGTTGGGGGGCGACCCCACCACGAATGCCTTCATTCCAGCTGCTGACGAAATTAAAAAAAAAGTCGTGGACGTAGTCAGCCTTGGAAGCGGAGCGAAGTGCCAGTGGTGTGGCTGCCAGTAGGCACCTATCTGCGGATTCTTCCCCAAGCCCATACGGGATGACGCTTGATGTTTTGATGGCGACGCGAGTGTCAACGGTGGTTGCGCAAACTCAGTCAGGGCGACGGCTGTTTCGACCTGCAGGCGGAGCAGAGTCGGCCGGGCCGAGAAATGCCCTCGCAAACTGCAGCTGCACGCAACCCTCATTTTGGTGAAATGAGCAGCCAGTGAGGAAGGAACGTCCAGTGATTGACTCGTTTACATTGCTGCCTCTTCAAGTCCAACAGCGCGCATCCACGCTGCGGGAATGATTCGTCACATTGACGGAAAATTCTTTCCCAATGCATAACACATTGCTTATTTGGATGGGTCTCGCGTGGACGAGTTTTTCCAGCTGCCGCCCTTGCCGCCGAAACTGGCCCCCACGAGGACGCGGCCTAGCCCCGGGGAGACATCAGGGGCCCTAGGCCCAATGGGGTACGGCTCGGTCAGCTCGCGATAACGTCCTCTAGCGGCCTTCATCGTGGAGCTTAACCGGGTCCGGGATGGCGAGCGTGCCGTTCGAATCCTGCTGCTGGTATATTGGCTAGACGCAGCGGCGCCCGCATCCGCGTTCGAGGAATTCCAACTCTTCCCAGCAAGCCACGAAGCGAACAAGCCAAGATGAGATATTCCTATTCTTAATTTTTTTTTAAAAACAGGGGAAAAAGAACCATCCGGATCTCATCAACGTAACGAGTGTCAGGCACATACGCGCTCACCATGGATAAACTCTTCGGCAGGAAGCAGGCGCCAGCCCAAGTGTCCACCGACAGGGTGATGCCGTTACAATTTTTTGAGGACAGCCTGCTGGTGCAGGGTAACAACATGGCGGTATCACTAGTCTTCGACGACGTGCTAGACCCAGAGCTCCTCCGCCGATCCCTCGAGGCCCTCGTCAAGCGAGACGGGTGGCAGAGGTTGGGGGGTCGTCTGCGGAAAAATGTACGTACCCATCAAACACCTGCGAAATCACATCATCCACTCCCTGTTTCATCCGGAACGGACCCCGGTCCGGCGCCCCATCCAAGCGGACCCGGCTAACCATGGCACCCGTGTCGGTAGGCCGAGGGCAAGATAGAATGGCACATTCCACAGGAGTTCACGGCAGAGCGCCCGGCCCTCAACTTCAGCCACGTTGACCATGGCGTGGCAGCGGAATCCCACCCTGCAGCATCACGCGTTCCTGTCCCGAGCGACCGCCCTGCTGTGGTCGGCGACCCAGACGAGCTCGCCGCTCTAGCGTGGGAGCCCGGCTACAAACCGGGCGGCATCAGCGACTACCTGAACGCCGATATTCCGGTGCTCGGCCTGCGCGTTAACTCTTTCACCGACAAGACCATCGCCGTGTTGCAGTGGCAACATGTAGCCTTCGACGTGCTCGGCATGCAGTACGTGGTCGAGAACTGGGCCCGTGTTCTTTGGGGGAAGGAAGACGAGATCCCCACGCCGTGCGGGCTGGAGTCGGACCCGTTTGGTGCCTTTGCTACCGGCACTCGGCAGGCCGCGGAGCAGCACCTCCTGGCGGACAAGAGAGTTGGCCTTGGCGGAATGCTGAAGTGGGGGCTGATGTATGGAGTTGACATGCTAGTGCGTGCCAAGGAGAATCGCATGGTTTGCGTCCCTGAGACATACTGGCGCGCACAGCTCGAGAAGGCACTCGCTGAGCTTCGCGCCGAGGCGGTTGAAAAGGGAGAGGATGCCAGCAAAGTGTTTTTGACAGAGGGAGACATCCTTACAGCGTGGACGCTGCGGTGTGTGGTACGCCCGCTAGGGATGAGTCCCGATAGGACGGTAGGTTGCAACTGTTGTTGACGGCGTAGAGGCGGTCTGCTAACGCAAGGACCCTTCAGGTTGCTGCATCCATCGCCATGTCCCTCCGCAAGGCCTTCGAGGGCGATCTCATCCCTGCCTCCGAAAGACAACCGTACGTCGGCAACGCCTTCGGCTGGGCCAATGTACTTGTACGCGCAGGCGACATCACGTCCAAGCCTCTGAGCTGGCTCGCGCGCAAGGTTCGACGCGCCATCAACGAGCAGGGCACGCGTGCGCAACATGAAGCCTATTACGCCATGGTGCGCGAGTCCGGCATGGGGCTCCCCATCGTCATCATCGGCGATGGTGGCATGGCCCAAATCGGCTTCTCCAACTGGGACAAAGCGGGCCTGTTCAAGCTCGACTTTGCGCCGGCTCGCAAGGCCCCGAAAGATGGCGTACCTTGCAAACCAACATACGTGCAGGAGAACCACGGGCCGGTGAAGCCAGCCGACGGGTTCTTCGTCCTGGGAAAAGACGAGAAGGGGAACTACTGGACGTCGGCCTGCAAGGTCAAGGGACAGTGGGCCAAGTTCCAGGAGCAGCTGGACAAGGACTTCAAGGAGGGAATATAATTAAGTGTTAGGTATTAGAGTGACTCGAGCCGGCAATATGGCCTCTTGTAAATGAAAGTCGTAAATACTAGCAACGCTGCGCCCGGTCCGCCTGTCCGCCTGTCCTGGACATTTCTGATGCATCCTGGTTCCGCCCTCGTCTCATATCCCGGATCCTTCGAGATTTGCAATGTTCCATTGTCGATCCTGCGGGAGTTTCAACTGAACCCTTGGATAAATAACCCCGCCCATTTTAGCGCCGATCGCCTCCGGGAGTGATACGATCTCTGGGTTTTGGATGAGGCGTTCTGCTGGGTTGACTCGGGGGAGCTTGTTGGGGTGTGTTTTTTTGAAGTAGGGGCTTCGTCTGGTCTTGTGGACTCCCGGGATAGGTTGTCGGTGCCCACAGCAGCTTGAGGCTCGCGATGTGATCTTAGGACTGCCATTGTGCACATGTGGTGCTGAGTTGATCTTGATTGATCTCGAGGAGGAGTGTTGAACTGTGGTGCTGAACGAGCGTGGGTGACGTGTTGGTGTTGAACGACTGTAGGCTGGTTGGTAGGCAAAGTGTGCGATGAGGTTGTCTGGCCGGTTGCGACCGGGCGAGGGGCGTCGAGACATTTGTGTCGGCTGCTTTTATGTCTAGTCGCAAAGCGCGGTCAGCCGAATACCCTCATGGGCCGCGATATACGGGGCAATCCTTTGCCAAGCGGTGGGAGGATGCCATCTCCGCCTCGAAGGTGGTCGACATTTAGTGGTCTGGCAACGAACGGTGTCCAAAATTGAAGGTGACCGACGTGGCGCAGCCTACCATTCTGCCTCGCCTCGACAACCGTGCCGCGCAAAGCCAGTGTTGGGTAGTTTCCAGAACACTGGGAAGCTATTAGGCTAATTGGACAGCTCTCGCTCCGCCATAAAATTGGGTGTGCTCTTTGAACCCGACCTTCCCAATGCAGGTCCGGGGAGACAAACACAGCCTTTTGTGCGACAAAGGCATCCATTGACAGCTCACATCGTGTCAAAGTTGCGTCAAAGCTGTGTTCATGCTGCGGATTTGGCCAACGTGATCCTCCCAACTCGTGTTTTCTCGAAAGTTCTAGCGCCGGACAAACACAACTTGAAGACCTCAGGAGATGTCGGGGTGGGATTGTCAGGTTTGACACGCGGGTGGCCCTGAGGGCGGAGGACATGGAGATTCATCTTGAAGTCTTGCTGTTGCCCTACCATTTACCGTCCGGCAAGCAAGCGGAAAGAATGTTTCGCCAGCGAAAAGTAGGACGCCGGACTAAGAAACACTGACGACAGGGGATCCCATTTCGGCAGTAGGCACACATCGTCGACACGCGTGGTCTATCCAAGATTCGCGCCGTCCCCTGGGCAAAACAGTATTCGCAAACCTATTCGGGTTGGTGGGACGCGGGTGTATGAGGGTTTAGGTTGACTGACTGGCTGGGTGCTGGAAATTCACCTTCAATCCCTTTGCAGCGCATTGGTCGCCAAAGATGCGATCAAAAAGCTTTGCTAGCTGAGAATTAAATGGAGGAAGCGCGCAGCCGTCAAACATAACCTCTTTGGTTTAACGGCCTGTGAGAACCCGGCCTATTCTTTCCCACCATTTCACTCAGAAATACCCTCACCGACTTGCGCAGAAGACCCGCCAGCACCCCGATGGCGAAGTCATCACCAACTAACCACCCTTGGGTTCCCTATCAACGAGATTCCAAGCTGCTCAGAAAAGAAGTCACCGAAGCAGCCACCTTGAACCCCAAACCGGGGCGGAGCGGGAGTACACGGCCGACTCGCACCTTCCTCCTCCTCCACAAAGACCGCCGATCCACCACTCATCAGGAGCACCTTCCCTTCCTCCTGAAAGCCCAAGATAGGCAAATGATTCGGTCTGCTGTCCAACAACAGAACAGAAGGTGCTCTTGGCCGAGGCAGAAGAGTTTCGACTCAACTCCAGAGCTAACGTGTTCGATTCTCAGATCGTTTCCCTCTTCTCAGGTTCGGTGCACTCATGAAGTCGACTTGCTGAAACATATACACTCTCGAGTAGTTCAGCTTGCCTAGGTACCCACTTCCCTTTGTCCGCAGCTAGCGCCCAACGAGTGCGCTGCTGGATGGATGCGAATCACTGCCCGACAAAGAGAAGTGTTGCTTGCGACTGGGGTCCCCCCATCTCCAGACAAAAGCAACACAATGGGGTTGTGAGGCCTACGAGAAGTACCGATCCATCACAGGCTGACAGCTACCAGCACCTTCTGTTTTATTTTTTTGGTTGCTTTTTTCACCCGGCCTGTGAAGAAGTAATGGGAGCGGCCGACATCGAATCATCACCCAAGTGTACCCCCTTTGCTCTGAAGTCCCCTGAACACCTGACCTCAACGAAAAGTTTTGCCTCGGTGCGACAGTATTTACATAGGCGGCAGTGGGAACGACCATGATAGCGATGTGTGACAATCTGCGATGATTAAGAATGTGACCAAATCTGATCGGACCCGATACAGCTTCTGGAGGGCGGCTACACCCGATTCAGATACCTAGCTCAGACATTGCCGAGATAGTCTGTCGCACTTCTAAGAAAATATGAGACCGAACAGTCCCGAAAAGGTGACTCAGACACTCAGCAGGATGATAGTCGTGTGGCTTATTTGGACTTGGATATACTCCCAATCGCGGTGAGCGGCTAGCCATCTGCATGTGGCCTGCCTGCCTGTTCGCTATCAAGATACCGCGTCTGAACGGCGTGTCGGCAAGACACGCATCAAAATCCCTAAGAAAGTTCTCAAACGTCAAGCGTGACGTCGAAAAACCAAATTTTCCTCGACCTAATAGTTACACCAAGATAGGGTACCGCAGTGCGCTCGAATGGTTGAGACTGGAGCGCATCTCTATCGCGCGGGATTGGCCCTCGGCAGGTTCCGAATTCGGGTACCGCACCCGGGGCAATCGGCAGTAGAAGCCGAGGGGGCGCCGAAGCCTCAGTAACTTCACGGGTATCACAACATTCGATAAGGTTCTGTTATATTCGCGTTTGTCGGCATCAAAGTTCACATCTCGGGAAGTAAGGTATTTTTAATCCCCCGTAGTATTATGCCTATCAACAAACGCTCCGATTACTAACTAGCTTTAGCCAAGATGGAGAGATCTAAGCCCAACATGAAAAAAGAAATGGTATGCAATGTACATAGATTCTATCCAAAAGCGAGACGCTTAGAACATCTTGTAAACGATCCTCATAGGGAGGCTGGCATTGGCCCTCTTAGCCTCCATGGCGCGGTGGAGCTCCCAGTCGATCTCACGGCGACCAGAATCAAGATCGATTTTGTCGATCGTCAGGAATGCCGGGCGCTTCCAGATGTAGCCGCCGATCCAGAAGGCGATGACGACGGGGAAGGCAAGGCAGTTCATGAAGAAGCCCTCGGCATCGTTGAGCTCACCGCCATCGGGGCCACCGCCGACAGGCCAGATGGCCACGTACATCTGGGCGATGAAGACGAGGACGGAGAGGATGAGACCGATGTAGGAGCCGGGAACACCAAGGGCAGCCTTGAACGGAATCTCGTCCATAGTGCGGCCCTGGCGCTTCCAGGCCATGCGGAAACGGATGTGCGCCAAGCAGATGGAGCCCCAGGTGAAGAGGGCGGCGAGACCCGAGATACTGAGGAGCCAGTCGAAGAGTTTCTGGCCAGACTCAGGCTCGGTACCAGCAAAGGCGAGGAAGCCCATGGCAAGGACGATGATGGTCGAGTAGAGCGGGCGGCCGGAGCGGTCGACGTAGGCAAAGACCTTGGGGGCATAGCCCTGCTCAGCCAAGGCAGTCAGGGTTCGGCTGCCGCCGTAGACTCCGGACAGGCCGATGGAGATGACGGAGACGACGATGACGGCATTGATGAAGTGGTCGTATCCCTTGAGGCCGGCGTACTTGCCGACAAGCACGAAGGGCGAAGCCTGCGAGTTGGCGAAGGCGTTGCCACCGATGAGGTTCTCGTCATCGGCGGACACGAGGAGGCCGACAAAGAGCAGCGAGAGGATATAGAAGAGGGTGATACGCCAGAAGACCTGCTTGCAAGCGGAGGGGAGGGTCTGGAGGGGCGTCTTGGACTCGGAAGCGGCCAGGCCGATAAGCTCGGTACCGGCGAATGCGAAGGCAGCCGTGACGAAGACGGAGCAGAAGCCTTTGAATCCGTTTTTAAAGCCGTTTTCTGCTATCAACTTCCCGCCCCAGAATTCACTGTACTGGCCGTTGGAAGGACCGCCACCGAGCACCAGGACGAGGCCGATGACGATGAAGGTAACAATGGCCGTGAGCTTCAAGAAGCTGGACCAGAACTCCTCCTCGGCGTACCCGAGAGTGCCAAAGACGCTGATGAAGATGAGAGCAATGAGGAAGACGGCCATCCAGACACCCGGATTGACGCTTCCTTGGGTCCAGTAGTTGATGGTGAATGAGGCGACGACAATCTCGAATGGCAGGATGAAGAACCACTGCAGGAAGTAGTTCCAGCCCATGGCGAAGCCCCACGAGGGGTCGACGAAACGGGAAACCAGGGTGTAGAAGCCGCCAGAGACAGGGTACAGGAGGGACATCTCGCCGAGGGCGAAGACGACGTTGAACATCATGACACCGATGATCATGTAGTCGATCAGCAGGGCTGCGGGCCCGCCACGGCGGAGGGCGCTGCCGGTACCGACGAAGAGACCGGCTCCGATGGAGCCGCCGATGGCGATCATGTGCAGATGACGGCTCTTCATGGTCTGGTTGAGCTTGTTGTGCTTGTTGCCGTCGTTGTCTGGGCGGCGCTTGAACGATTCGGCCGTGAGGCCCATGCGGCCCCAGAAGCTGAGCTTGTAGTAGTCCTCATTGTTGGAACCGTCGACGTGGATGGTGCCGACGGCGGCCTCATGGTCGGTGCCGTACGCCGGGACCGGCACTGCCTTGGCGTCAAACGCCTTGTCGGACGAGCCGCTGTGGGTGTCCTTCTCCATCGCGGTGTTTGGGCTCGAGCGGAGGAGAGCTCGGAGGGTAAACGGTCGGGTCGGATTGCGGAGCTGAGGATGAGTTTGTGCTAGGTGCTGCGCGCCGCTGGCCTCTTATGTGCGCGTCAACGTTGCACACGCCTGGCGCTCCTCCGCTCGCACATGCAATCCAATATGGCAAATGCGCTGCCGCCTGGTTGCGTCCCCGGCTCCTCTCGGCTCCACTCGTTATCCCGCCTATTTTGACTTTGTTAAAGTCTTGGTATCCTGCCGACCTTCCTCATCGGCCTGGTGCAATGTCGCAGTTTGAATCCTCCACACCTGGGCGCTGCCAACGCCGAGGCCCCGCCGACCAGTGATAAGGCCCGCAGCTCCGCCAGGGGTCGCTAGCCCGCCACTCGATAAGCCAAGAAACCTACTACCTACCAACCTGGGGTCCTTGGCCGCGCCCTGCAATTGGTTCAATATCGTAACGTATCTTAGCCCAAGATCTCTCAGGACTTTCGCACTCCTTCCAGCTGACAGGGGGGGCGAACTTTCCAGTGTCGTTCTGGAACAATGCCCGAACCTCTCACCGATGCAGGCGCACCATCCAATGCATTCATGGATCTCACCCCACGGCTAGTCCGAACCGAAACGGCGAATTCAACCTCCTGTCGTTTCCCCGCGTTGTACTTGCTCTATCTAGCGCAGCTGATTTGCGATGCCATTGACTTCATCCAAACCCGCGTGCCCGGGTTCCCAGCGCTGCGAGAAGGGACCATATCAGGTAGGAGTGGGTGTGAGGGCTCTCATCCACTTGGTTGGCAACCCGGCGACCCCTATTCGATCCTTATTTTGATCCTTACTTGCTGGTCCGTACCCCCCCCCCACTGCTTACTCGATCTGAGGTTGTGGGCTATCTTGGTTGTGCCGGCCAACAAAACAACAGGTCAGCCCGAATTGGCGCACATCACTGTCCAGCCTGGGCACGGACCGTTTACCTGCTCCGCTCTGCCCGGTAGCGCAACAGGAAAACAGACGGACAATGCGTGCCCTTCTAGTCTAGTACTGCGAGTAGGCCTGCGCAGCAATCAGTAGGGCGATTGCTATCACCTTCGCATTGATGTTATAAAATGGTCATGCGAGATTCGTCATGGAAGCGAGCTCTCGATTGGGTAGGCCGCCACTCAGCTGCTGTCACGGATCGGCTCGTGCTCCAAAACGGGCAGAAGAGGGGAAGGTGCGATAGCACATCCCTGCAGCTGCCCATCTGATGCTGGGGCCAGCAGCTGAAAGCAGCCCCAACCGCCTCCCCCAACAGCTCCCCCAACAACGGCCCCCGTTGATTCGCAGAGGGCAGAATGTTCCGCAGGACCGACGACGGTACCGCTTCCAGGTTTGCACGGTGTCCAAGTTTATTTTACAGGGTACCCAGCTAAGCCAGGACAAAGCTGTCCCCGTTTTCCACCTCAATGTAATTCGGCTTCATCACCTCGTCGTAATTGCCAGCCTTTGCCTTCTCCTCTGCAAGCCCGTCCTCAAGCGATCGCGTAATGTCATTGATCCAAGCCACCCACGCAACGATGCCCGAGTAAACGAGCCCCGCGTCGTGAGACTTGACCCAGTATTTCGGCCGCACCTGCCTCTCCAGGGCTAGGCCACCAGCGACGCCAAGCGTTGTCCGCAATCCAAATGCGAAGCTATCCTTAAGCGCGTGCAGGAGGGCCAGCACGCGCACCGGTGGGTCCAATTTTTGCGCAAACGCATGGAGAGATGGCTGGTCTGCGCGGATGCCGTGCGGAGAATACAGCAGTGCCTCATGCTGCGTGTCTTGCCGTAGGCTGTTTGGTGGGCTGTTGCCGTCACTGGCGTCTGGCGCTGCAGAGTCAGACGAGTACACAATGGCCGTAGCGAAATTCAGCGGGTGGTGGCCGACTAGCCGGAATATCGAAAGCCATTCGGGCAGCTGCGCATCCCCCTCGGGGCGCAGATCGAGCCACTCTGGCTTGGCCGGGTCAAGGTCGCGTGTCGTCGCAAGGTGACGGAAATGATGCCACGGCCAGATAACGGCGGTCGCCTCCGCAGTGGCAAATACTGGGGTATCCGGGTCGAATGTGCGCAAGGTATGCTCGTCCAAATGGTCCGAGTAGTGGAAGTTTTGGAAGATCGCATCCACTGGTGATGGCTGCGGCTCCGCTGCGGGAGCGCCTGACCCCAAGTTTGCTGCGCCCGCGGCGGTCTCGATTTCACGGATCAACCTCTCAACTGCCGGGCCGTCTGGGATTGCGGCTTCGGCCTGGTTGCGGAGGTTCAAGATCCACGGGGAAAACAGGACGGTGTCGCGAGTCAGCCAAGCGTCGGAGACGACGTGGAAGTACGCCTTGTTGCCATGGCGAGCGCGTTCGGCTGCAGGTCGCGGGAATGAAATGAGCCACGAGTTGTCGCCGTTCAGGGACGTCAGGATGGGCCGCGGGGCAGCATCACTGGTGAAATGCGCCTGGAGTGCTGGATTGAGCGCGGTCGACGACATGGTCAGCGCGACGGACAGTGGTGTTCATGGGCACCAGCGACCGACACTTTGGGTGCATGCGGACCATTTTATTCTCCGTGGGATCACACAACACCATCCGCGACGTAACGCTGCGAACACTCATCACTGGCATCCAGTGAACTTCGGTGTCGAATGGGCTGGTTTCCAAGTCTCGGATTCGGAAGTGGGTCCTGCCAGGTTTTGGTCGGTGATCATACCCCGCGTCATTGGTTCGGGCCGACTTTTGAGGGTGTCAATGGGAGTTGACAGCTTGCGCAAATCCTTCTAAGTCCGGGGTAACACCTCAAGTTGGCGTTGGATCTGCGATTGGACAACTGAACCCTTTCTCCTACATCCGATACATGAGATTCGTACACTAGATCTACCCTTACATCTCAACCAACACCTTCAAGGCCCCGTGCTCCTGCGCCGCTCCGAACGTTGCATACGCCTTTTCGATCTCGCCGAACTTGAATTCTGGGGCTCGTCAGATTGAATCCTACGCGGAGACGACAGGGGATGACACTCACTGTGGGTAATCAACTGGCCGGGTTGAAACTTCTTCGCCTCCACCATCTTCAACAGCATTGGTGTCGTTACAGTGTCGACAAGGCGAGTGGTGATACCTGGAGAGGTCAGCATATGTTACATGACGACTAGCTAAGTGCGGGCAGCGTACTGATGTTCTTGGCCCAGAGCTCATCGAGAAACAGGTCGGCCTTGGTGCCGTGAACACCAACGTTGGCCAGGACGCCTCCCGGGGCTAGCAGCCTTTGCCCGAGCTCAAATGTTGCCGGAATACCGACGGCTTCGATGACCGTATCGCACCCCTTCCCATCGGTCAGGTCTTGGACAGTTTTAATGACAGCACTGCTGTCCTTGTCGCCGCTATTGATCGTGGCATGCGCCCCCATCCCGGACGCAATCTTCAGCCGGCCCGGGTCGGTGTCCAGCATGATTATCGTCGCGGGTGAGTAGAACTGGGCCGTGATCAAAGCAGCTAGCCCGACGGGCCCGGAACCGATGATCGCAACCGTCGACCCCGGCTGGACCTTTCCGTTGATGACGCCGCACTCGAGGCCGGTGGGGAAGATGTCGCTGAGAGTGACCAGCGCCGACTCATCGACACCCTTCGGAACGGCATAGAGACTGCAGTCGGCATGCGGGATGCGCACATACTCGGCCTGAGTCCCGTCAATCTCGTTGCCGAGGAGCCAACCGCCAGTGGTGCAGTGCGAGGACATGCCCCGCCGGCAGTACTCGCAGGATGCGCATGATGAGATGCAGGAGATGAGCACCGCATCGCCCTTCTTGAATCGCGTGACCGAGCCGCCTACCTCGTCGACGATGCCAACACCCTCGTGGCCAAGGACCCTCCCGGGCGCACAGGTGGCTACGTCTCCTTTCCGGATGTGCAGGTCTGTCCCGCAGATGGTGGTCTTGGTGAGTTTGATGACGGCATCGCTAGGCGCTTGAATTTTGGGTACTGGTCGCTCCTGGAGCTCGACCTTGCCGATTTGCTTGTAGACGAGGGCTTTCATGGTGCTGGCGGTGGCGTAACTCCTGGTTCTGATGGCGAGGTGGTTTATGTGTTTTGTCTTGTGGATGGCAAAAACTGAAGTTGCGCGTGGTGTCAGCGGGCTTCGGGCTGCAAGCGAAGCCAGTGCGAATCCTCTCACACTCTTCCCGCAATGGGCAGAGAACGATTTCGCTGCGATATTCATACCTGATGTTTGGATAACAATCTTAATCCACGGTCATATGCAGGAATGGCGGTATTTAACCGCGACTTAGATGTTTGCGGTGTCGCTTGCCGCTGCTGAATGGGGTTATGAGGGTGGTCTGATACTCAGGTGATCTTGCAGCTTTCGACCGGCCCCAATGATATGATTAGTAGATGCCAGTCCCATGCCACAGATCCAGACATGGGAATCCCCAGTTTATGTAACTCCTGCCCCGGCGGTTTCTTCCGCCGTCCGTCCGTTTGCATTGCCAATTCATAGGCACTGACGTCAAATTGACGGTGTGGCCGAGCCGTATGTTTTGATGCCCCTTTTGTTCCGGCATCTAATAGGGGGGCATCCCTCCACATGCGGGGTTAGGGTTATGTATGGGTAGAAAATTGATCTAAGTCCGTTTGCATCATTCGCCTTGTGACAATTCTGCTATCTTCAACCAACTTTCGACTTCACTCAGGCACCACAACACCAACAACGGTTTGTCGCATCGCTCTAATATG
>Ga0247780_1000633_pt1 | contig 30882 bp, 2 predicted proteins | sample UWRJL079202R5_FD_179927 | JGI IMG/M metagenome (GOLD analysis project Ga0247780, IMG submission 179927) | Plant litter microbial communities from Arlington Agricultural Research Station in Wisconsin, United States - UWRJ-L079-202R-5 | ecosystem: Environmental > Terrestrial > Plant litter >... | reverse complement strand
CGTGCACTGGCCACCCTCACGGCTATAATAACACGGCTTCCACTCTCGAAGATAGAAAGAATTAATCACCTTCAACACACTCTGCTTTCCAATGCCTTGACCCCTTTTGCTTTTCAACACTATTTTATTTATTAGCTTTTAATATTTCTCCTTTAACTTTTAAACCCTTTACTAATATACTTACTTTGTACCTTCTTAAGGGACCCTTAAGGTACTAATTTAAGGTACATTAGCTTTAATATAGGGCAGCTACTTAAACTGTCCTTCCTTTAAAAAGGTAAGGGTGTTAATCTACTTAATATATTTAAAGTGTTTAAAAGTCCTAAAGGGTACTGTTAAGAAGAACTTTTATTTCTTTAATTTAATTCTCTTAGCTTATTTTCTTTCTCCTTTTAAGGCTTACTTTACTATTTAGGTGGCCTAAAAGGCTAATTCTTCAACTCCCTTTACTATTTTAATAATTTCTAAATCAGGGTCCTTCTTAAACTTCCTTAATTCTTAGGCTTATAAGGTAAGGTTTTTAAAGCCTGTAACAGCTAACTGGAATATCTTTTTCTAAAGTCAGTCTTCTGTAACCTACACCTTTAGTAATTTTAAGTTTCCACCTTAAAGTTAATCTGTAATAACTTACACCTCCATAACTAACTCTTTTAAAATACCCTTAAAGACTAAGTATACTATATCTTAAGGTTCTTCCTCTTCTTCCTTATCTCCTAAATCACACTTATCCATCCAGGTACAGTCTTTTTCGTTACTTACTATCCTAATATAAATATCTCCTAAGTTAAACCTAACGTATTTTCCTCCTTTTAAAACAGGTTTCTAACTAACTTATTTTAATAACAGGTATTACTACGTTATATAACCTTTCTTATTATAATTAAAGCATTAAACCTAGGATACGTCCTTAGACTGCTTCTATTATTACTATCGTTAAAGCTTATTGCAGTTAAGTTAGTTTTAACGGTTTATTATATTAATATCCATTAGCCTAGAGTAGTAACCTATTGTAATTGACTAGTTCCCCTTCTTTAATTTACTTAACTAATAAAGGGTCTGTTCCTTTTAGTAGTTCTTCTAATAATAGTAATTATAATACCAGTTATCAGCCTTAATAACTATCTTAACTAACTCCTAAAGGTAATTTAGGCAGTCTTCCTGGTAAAGATCTTTAATAACGTGCTCTTTCAGACCACTTTAGAACAGTATTACTAAAGCTTCTTAACTAAGCTTAGTCTTTATTACCTTTAACTTAAAGCGGGTAAAGAACTTAAAAACTAAAGACATCTATCTTAAAGCTATAAGGCGCTATTTAGCCTGCTTAGAAGCGTCCAGCTCCCTAAACTTAGTTTAAAGCTAGTCGATAAAAACGTTAAAATTATCAAAAAGAGCCCAGGTCTTAAGAGCCTTTTTACACGCTTTATCCACAGAAAGGTTATTAATTGTTTTTACATAAGGTTTATATTAGTAAGCAGTTACTTTATCTAGTAAAGTTTTAATAAACCTAACCTTTCCTTCTTCCTTAAAGAACTACTTATTGTAATAAGTAACATAACTCTAAAGTTAGGCTATTTAGAACTCCAGTTACGTAAAGTCTCCCTTAAAACATAACAGTAAGGGAAACTTTACTTATTTCTTTTATAAGCCTTTAAAGTTATTATTCTTTAGTTTAACAGCGTTAAGTTAAGTTTAGAGTTTTTTAATAAGACTAATACAGCTTTTAATATCTTTAGGGAAAGTTTCATTAAGTTCCTTAACCAGTCCTTATTAGTTAAGGTTTAAGTCTTTAAAGTATATAACTAATTTATTAATAATAAGGAGTTAAGGTTAAGCTTACACCTCTTTAATCTCCTTACCTTTTCTAAAGGTCAATATATTAGTAAGAGAGAGGTAATATCTGGGAATTTAACAAACAGCGTTTAGAATTGTAACGCTAATATCGTATTATAACTTACACCTAATATAAGCCTTAAAAAGACTAATACAGGTTAAGACAGAACATATAATAAGACGTTAACAGGTAAAAGGCGTTCTGAAGATAGCTTATTAAGTTAACACTTTTAAATAGGAGTTTAATATTACTGTAAGTCACTATTACTATAATATATAAAGGTAAGTCTAAATAGTAAGATATAAATAAATAATTAAGTATTAGCGTAAGGAATTAAAGTCTTTTACAGTGGTTATAGGTATAACTATAGCTATTTATGCTAACTATTAGAAGGTACTTTGTACCTTGCTTGTAGTGCCGCAAGTGCTCGTTACGTAAACACTTTACACTACGTGAGCGTTCTGCTTGTAAGGTTTCTCCTACTTGCGATATAAGCACTTGGTATGTTACGAGCAGCACTTTATTAGTCGTAAGGGCTTCGGGTCTTTGCACCCCTGGCCTAATGCGCTTGGATAGTGTATACTGACCTTTACACTGTTTCTTACGCGGGGGATTCGTCGGGCCGCCCCGGCCCAAGTGACGGCCTGCAGGGTCGTCACACCTAGATCGTAAATAAACTCCTCTGTCTCTTGTAGCCTTAGATATTAAAGTCCACGAGCTTTTCCCACTGAGCGTTGTACCACCGCTAGTGGTAATAGTACTACTTAAACCTCTTAGCGTAGAAGTTGCATTTGTAAGCTAAATACTTAATCCATATTATTAGCTAGTCCTGTCGCTTTAGATCCTCTTTAAATGTGAACTTAATTAAGGCTGTATATAAGTATTTATTTTAGAGGAATCTCCTCGCCCACTCGGTATAGTTAGTAATACAGCCTCTAAACTCCTCCCCCCTCTCCGCCTGCCTATAGTGGAATTATCTCTAATGTAGTAACTACCCCCCCCCCTCCCTCTCTAAAACGCTATTCATTAATTAGGGCCGGCTATTATCCCCCCTTACCAGTATTGTAATATCCCATAGTACTTATCTAAGTGCTGGAAGACTTCCTTAAGAACGTAAATTAAATACTAGGGCCGCCTGCCGTTCTTATTAAGCTTGTTATAATTTTCCCTTTTAAAAAGTAAAGCCTAAAGGTATAAATCTTCTTAGTATTTAGTCTAACTCTAGCTAAAATAGTTTAGTAATCTGCATACTAAGATAAGGCCTCCTAGTATCTTCGTATGTAATAAAGTTAATACTTACAGCATTTATATAATTAGTTAGGATACGTAAAGCCTTATAAATTACATAGGGGAACTAAGAGACAGAGGACTTACCCGGTAGGTAGGTATTCTAATTCCCTAAGCAAAAGGAAGTACTTTAGAAGGTGGATTATTACTAATGGGGAGAAACCTAGCGGGTGTTAGGTAGCTCTAAAAGGAAGAGGAAGTTTAGGGCTGGGATATTACGACCTGCACCTAATACAGGCCTCGAGAGGACTAGCGCAGGTTAAGATAGAACGTATAGCAGGACGCTAACAGGTAAGGGGCGTTTTAAAGATAGCTTATTAAGTTAACACTCTTAAACGGGGGTTTAATATTACTATAGGTTACTGTTATTATAATACATAGAGGTAAGTTTAAACAGTAAGATATAAATGAATAATTAAATATTAACGTAAAGAACTAAAGTCCCTTATAGTAATTATAGGTATAATTATAACTATTTATACTAACTAGTTAAAGGTACCTTATACTTTACTTAATAGCCTGTTATTTAGTAAGGGACTAAGCAGCTTATTATTAATTACCTTTTACTTAAAGGTCTTACAGATACTTAATAGGTAAGCACCTTTATTAAGACTAAGTAACTATTAGTTAGTTATAAGGGCTTCGGGTCTTTACACCCTTAATTTAGTGTGCAGTACTATATGTACTGTTTTCCTGTACTGTTCCTTATACGGGGGATCTGTTAGGCTGCTCTAGTTTAAGTGACAGCTTATAAGGTTATTATATAATTCCCCCTCTTTAATATTCTTTTTCCATAAAGAATCTTAGTAAGAGTGTTCCTTCTTTCTTAACGTAACTATACCTATTAACCGTGTGTAAAAGTGTACTTTGAAAAACAGCACCTCTCGTTACTGTAACCTTATGGATTTTACTTCGACTTTTAGTTTGCAAATGTCACCTTATAGTTGTTATTCTTTAAAATCGCTTTCTTATCTTATTACTGTATAATTAAACAGTTATTTTAAATATTTATTAATAAGGGTTTTGTCTTTATGTAATATATTTAGTTATAGTGACGTTTTCCTTTAACGGCTTCTTTCTGAGAAACGCTATCTTAACGCTAAGCACGACACTGCTACGCGAAATTTAAAGCTGAAAACTTAAAAACTTTACAAAGCTATTACTTAACTTAAACAGATCGAAGTCTAACATTATAGGACAGAAGAGCGGGCTTTTTCTACGTTTAGCTAGGAAGTAGAGATCCTTTATTTTTAAAAATAGGAGGAGACTTATTTAATTACTCCTCTTAAAGCTAATAAGTCCTTTAACTAAGGAGGTTTTCTAATAAGAACACCTGTTAGTTCTTTCTTTAAAGGGTTACTTTAACCGATAACCTCTTTTTAACTTAGTTTGTAATTCTTTTAGTAAGGGTCTGTGGGTTTAAGTCTTATAAGGGTCTTTTGTTACTTTAGATCTTTACTCCTTAGGGCTGGAGGGTTTAAGGTGACTTTTTACTTATTTTCTTTTACTAACTTCTTTTCTCGATAGTACTTATTCTTATATAGAGTTTATTAAGAGCTCCAGAGGCTTAACCTCCTTATTAGGTTTAAAGTCCTTATAACCCACAGTTAAGGTTTTAATAAATGTCCTCCTATACTTATTAAAAAGTTTCTTACTGCTTTTTAGGCTTTAAGTCTTATAATGGTCTTACTCTTTAATATAGTAGTTTAAATATTAAATCTTATCTTATTTTTTCTATTTCCAGAGTAAATTAGTTAGTTTACCTCCTTAAGGTTACATTAACTGGTTTAACTTTCGTTTCACATTCTTTACAGGTAGTTTTAATTAGTTTAGATTCTTTCGGTAAAACTTTATAATTAGGTTTAAACATTTAAGATTTTTAACTAACTTTTACAAGTTACTTTTAAGGTTATAATCTAGCTATTTAATAAGATACTTAAATATGTTCTTTCCTTTTTATAAATTTATAACTTCCTTAACGTTATACTTATCCTTATCAGTATCGATCTTAATCTTCTTTTCTAAAAGAACCCCCTTTAAGGTAGGTTTTAAAAGTAAGATATAAAAGACCTTAATCTGCACCTTTATACTAGTAGGTAAATCTAGTTTGTAATTAAAGGTAATAACCTTTTTTTTAATCTGGAATAATCTGTACTTTTTAAAGTTAAGCTTCTTATTAAGCTGTTTTAAATGTAGGTTTTGTGAAAAAAGGTAGATGTAATCTCCTTTCTAAAAAGTTCGTCCTTTAACTTATTTACTATTATAGTAAAGTCTTTTCTTAAATATTAGCTGCTTAGTTTAGTATTTATTAGTAAATTTCTTTATTTATTTACATGTAAACTTAAGTTTAGCTTACAGGTGGTTATATAGTTCTTATATCTAATTTACGTAGACTGCAGTTTAGGAGGCGTTAATAAGTAAGCTTTAATAAAGATTAGGCTTCTTACTGTAATTAGTGAAAAACGGTAATATATTTATTAACTTAACTAATATTATATTATAAGCTATCTGTATTATTAGTAACAGCTTAAGTTAATTATCTTATTTAAAGTTAACGTATATTTAAAAATACGTTATAAATATTTAATTAACTTACTTTATTTAACTATCTGTCTGTAAGTAAAATGTTATTAAAAGCTTACTCTTTATACCTATTCTTTATATTAATCCTTATTAAAACTTTAATATAATTAGCTTATCTTAATCTGTAACGATATTATCTAATTAAAGGTGTTATAAAACTACCTTTTTCTTAAAGATATAAATAAGTTACTCCACTATTATATCCTTTAAAGTTAGTAGGAAGTAGGCTTATTTTATCAGTTTATTAACTATTACAAGGATCTAATTATAAGTAACTCTTATAACAGGATCCTTAAACTCTAAAATCCCAGTAACGAAATTAAGTAAGATAGAACTCTATAGTGCCTATAATACAGGAAGTGATTCGAGAAGTTTATAAGGCTTATAATGCTAATTCTGCTTCTAGTAACAGATATTACAGTTATTAATTACTTCCTTAACTAACTTCTTCATTCTTAGGAAGGTGTACGTTTATTAGGCTTATATAAGAGTCTTAACTTAACTTATATATCCTTTAAGTTAAGACTTATAAACCTATTATATATACTTTTTTCACTTATTTAAGTTATAAATGTATAATTTCTCTTAATATTAAAGCCTTACTCTTAATTTAAATATACTATTTACGCCTTTTAATAGCTGTTTTAATTAATAACCGGTTTTATTATAATTTAAATACTTTAAGCACTCTTTTTTATAGTTTTATATATATTTTGAAAAGTCTTCTAAAGAGCATTTATACTTACAGGTACCTTCCACTAACTTTCTTACTTAAAAGTCTTATTATTACTAATAAATATTATACTTTATTTATAAGTTTATATAAATATTAATAGTTTATTCCAGTATTTAATTATTTAATATTTACAGCGTATACTCCAGTGTACTGTTCTTAGCTTTATTAAATATAATGATAAGAATTAAGATTAGATTAGCATCTTTATAATCTTGTCTTTAACTAAGAGTATCGGTTTATCTATTATCTTTTCTTTTAATATAATAGATCTGGAAGTGGAATAGGGCTATTAATTCTACTTACTATGTTTACTATAAACTAAGTTCCTTCGTTAAGAAGTATTAAAGGTTATTATAGTCCGAAAGGACTTAGACCGGTTCTTCCGTACCGTTTAAATATAATACTTATTTAATAAAGTATTAAATAATCGCTATTAGTTCTTTATTATAAATTAGATATTATAAGGTTAAGTTATAAATTCTTTTCAATAAGAAGGTAACTAGGTAACGTTTCTTATTATCCTGGACTTAGTTAAGTTCTCTGTTAATTACAAATTTTAAGGAGTCCGTTTCAATTTAAAAAAGCTTTAAGAAATCAGGGAGGTTTAAAACTAACGCTGTAACGAAGGCGTATTTAAGGTCTTTAAATGCCTTTTACTATTTATCAGTTTATTTAAACGGCTTTCCCTTACCTGTAAGTTTATAAAGTAATCTTACGATTTTTATAAAATACTTAATAAAACAGTAATAGAAGTTTATAAAGCTAATAAAGGTTTATAACTCTTTCTAGTTTTTTAAAGTAAGCTAATTCTTAATTACTTCTGTCTTTTCCAGTTACATTTTAAACCTTTTAAAGGTTACTCTAAACCCTAAATAGTTTAGTTCCTAAATATAGAAATAGCTCTTCTCTAGGTTCACTGTTAACTTTACCTTTTTAAAAGCTGTTAGAACTTATTATATATACTTTTAGTATTCTTTTAAAGTTTCGAAATAAATTAAAATATTATTTAAATATATAAAGATAAACTTATTAAGGAAGGGGTAAAGAATACTATCGATAAGGCTTTAAAAGGTCGTAAGGGTATTTATTAATCCTATTAGTATAACACAGTATTAGTAATACCTGTTATAAGTCTAAAAGGCTGTCTTATATTTATCCTCTTCCTTCACTCTAATATAGTTAAATCTTATAAGGAAATTAAAGCTAAAGAACTAGTTTACCTTAATAATCTGTTCTCACATTTCCACTATAAGTAACAATAGGTAGCGATTCTTAATTATATCTTTATTTAACGTTTAGTAATTAATAACTATATATAACTTATTATCTCCTTTTCTTAAGACGAACAGCATTAAGTACCTTATTAAGGACTAAGACTTTATAATAAACCTGTTCTTTAGGTTTTTATTAACGTACTCCCTTAAAGCCTCAGCCTATTAAGGGTTTAGGTGATAAGGTTAGAAGTTACAGAGCTTTACTCCCAGCTTTAACTTAATTTCGTAATTTTATAATCTGTAATTTAATAGTTACGGTATCTTTTTTCAAAATAAGGTAAACTTCCTATATTCCACAGGTACTTTAGATAAGTTAACTTCTTCACTTATCTATAAGTTAGTTTCTTACTTCTTTCCACTTTTTAAATTATTATTTAAGTAATACAGTAAACCTTTTAATCCTTTAACTATCTTAATAAACCTAACTTAAACTATACTTAGTTTTAAAGGTTTAATGTACTTTTAAATACTTTATATATCTTTAAAATAATTTAATATCTTCTTAACTTTCTTTAAACAGTAATTACAGTTAAGGGACTTACTAAAAGTAAGGTAGTTACTCCTTTAATTAATTATAAGGTTATACTTTTTTAATTAAGGTAAACTTAAGATTATATTATACCCTAAAATTGCTGGCGTCGCTTCGTTCGTCATTCCGCGACGGCCCTTCGCTACGCTACGGGGCGCTCCATTCCTCACTTTCGCTCCTGGCAATTTTAGCGTGGGGTATTAAGTGAATTTAAATAAGTGCAGCGAACAAAGCGACAGAAACCTGCCCGGAGGCCAATACATCTATTTAAAGAGATAAAAAATTAATTAAAAATAAATCCTACTTTTTAAAGCTTTATTTTTTAAGATTTAAAGACTTTATTTTATACAGTTTATAGGCTTTCTGTTACGGAGTTTACAGGCTTTATTCTACAGGGTTTACAAGCTTTATTTTACAATTTACAATTTACAGTTTTTTTTTCACTTTCACAAATGCAATTCGAACTGGGAACCTCTTTAATTAATATTACGCTATTTACCACCATACTATTTCTATTTCTATCTGTGAAAAACTAAAGGTTTTTTTAACTTAACTGGGTGAATTAGAGTAATAATTTAATAATTTTTAATTATTAGCTTATATAATCAAACAATACGTTTTAATATGCATCACGTGATGTAGAATCCGATTTTCACTCTATTTTCAGGGTTAGGGTTCAGTAAAAGGAGATATTCAGGTTTAAAGTGAAAAAACTATGACTTTCACAGGTATTATTTTAGTTTATAATAAAGAATAAGGTAGTATCATACGTAGATTTTAACTGTAATTCTTAATCTAAAGCCTGATTTGGAATAGCTATTAAAACCAGAGAGATATTTAAGTTTACGTTATTATTATTATTATTCTTTAGATTTAAACAGTAATATCTTTGTTATTATAAGCCGTATAGTAAAAAGAGTTCTAGCTCTTATTCTACGTAATAAACTGTATAGGAAACGTAATTATTACTTCTTATTATGCTACTTATTGACAGGTTATTATTCTAATAACTATTATTTTCCAACTTTAAACATTAATATCTTTCTCACTTTAAGCAGTATGGTAAAACTGATTCCAGTTCTGGATTCTACGTAATAAGCCCTATAATAAACGTAAGTAATAGAACTTATTATATTACTTAATAACCAGCTATTATTTAAATAATTATTATTATTAGACTTTAAACAGTAATATCTTTCTTATTATAAGCTTTATAGTAAAACGAATCCTAGCTCTGAATTATAGGTAAAAATCTACATATAAAACCACCTTCTTTGATTAGATTTAGCCTTGTTTTTATTTCCAAATACCCATTCGTTTAATTTTTTCAAACGCGAATAACTCCTGAACCGTAACCCTAACCCTGAATCTGACTTCAGATTTGGACTCCTGGTCACGTGACGTATCTGAAAACATATTGTATCACGTGATTTGGGGCCCGAGTAGGGGCCCGAGCGGAGGGGCCCGAGCAGACCCACTTTTGATAATGAACCGACCAGTCCTAGGTCGAGTTGAATTTCCTTATCATTTTTGACTGAATTTCCCATAGTAATTTTTTTTTGGACCACCCTTACAACAAATTGTCCTCCGGACAGGATTACTACTTAACAGGAATTAATCCTAATTTAACTATATGGTTACTAACTAATAGCTTATTTAAAAGACGTATCTCTAAATAAGTAGCTTAAGGACTGCCAGATTAGCAATAGTGGGGTTAATTACCTTTTAATTCAGCTTAACGATATATTAAGCAGAAAGCTAGTTAAAGTGACAGGGTAAGCTAAAATCTGCTTTTTTCAGCTTTAAAGCCCCTACCTTTCTAACTAAAGTAAGTTTTAAAGGAGTTATAATTACTTATTAATCAGCTGCAGTTTCGAAGCCCTCGTTCTGTAACATCCCGCCTAACCCCGTATTTTAATTAGCTACCAATTTACCTAAACCTTACTATACCTCCCGGTTCTATGCCCATCTCCTTCTTAGCTACTCTGTCTGTAGGCCAGGGGATATAGACGTATAACGTTATAAACCAGTATATTAACCCTGTACCCGCTACTAATATTTAGGCTATGTACCTTACTGCTAGGTTTACTAAAAGGGAGGAGCTATACAAAAGTTTTACTACACTTAAGAAGGAGCTTATTAAAAAAGAACTATACTGTATTTGCTATTTAAAGGAGTACTTTTTCTCCTATCGGCTTACTCCATCCAACCATACTTTAAATATCTCGTTAAAGAGGGTGCACAGTTACTAAAGGTAGTGGGTGTCTTAACGATACAAGAAGGAGCTAGAGCGCTACGTGAGTGAAATTTCTCACACTGGTAATTGTAAGTTATAACTCCTTAACAGAAACTAAACTATCCTCACTCAGGTGTAATAATAGCAATCACAGGCCTATATAGACTTTTAACAGCAGATATTATTAATAAGTTACATTAACAAGCTTAAGGCTGCTAACGGCAATATAGACGATAATTAACACCAACCTAAATACGGCTCTAACAGCTAGCTTATTGTCTTTAAGAAGAGTTATAGCAGCGTGACATTAAATAACCCCCTATATTACAGCCGCTTCCCACACCAGAAGATCCCGTTACAGAAGCTTCTATATACTAAAGAGACGCCACTTAAACGCTTAGGGAAGAAAGAGCAGTTTCGATATTTCCACCTTTTAACTAATAATATAAAGTGGGTTAAGGTTAGTCGCTTTACCTATATAACTAATATAAGCTTTAACTGTATACTAAGACGTAATCTTAATGTATTATAAGGAGGGAGGCTTTAAGTATATAGGGCATTAGGAGTTATTTTAGTGGAGGTTATATTAATAAAGTATCCTAAGGTGTAAGTCTAACACTGAAAAGCTCTTAAAGCGTAAGCTTTAACATAGATAGGAATAAGGCGGTATTAACACCTATATACCTCCTTATACTTATTAAATCCACCTTTATTACGCCACTATCCCCTTATATTACAACCTGCACCCGACACAGGCCTTGAGAGGACTGGCGCGGGTTAAGACAGAACGTATGGCAGGACGCTAACAGGTAAGGGGCGTTCCAAAAACGGTTTGTTAAGCTAGCACTCCTAAACGGGGGTTTAATATCATTATAAGTCGCTATTACTATAATACACAGATGTAAGTCTAAACAGTAAGATATAAATAAATAATTAAATACTAATGTGAGGAACCAGAGTCCCTTACAGTAGTTATAGGTATAACCATAACTACCTATACTAGCTAACTGTAAGGTACTTCATACCTTACTTGTAATATTGTAAGTGCTTATTATACAAGCACTTTACATTATATAAGCGTTCTGCTTATAAGGTCTCTCTTACTCGCGATATAAGCACTTAACATACTGTAAGCAGCACTTTATTAGTCGTAAGGGCTTTAAGTCTTTACACCCCTGGCCCAGTGCACCTAAACAGTATACACTATCCCCCTACACTATTCCTTTTATAAGGGATTTGTCAGGCCACCCCAGCCTAAATAATAGCTTACAGGGTTATTACATAATTCCCCCTCTTTAACGTTCTTTTTCCATAAAGAACCTAAAAGATAAATTTCTCCTTTCACCACTTCACCATATAATAAGTGTCTAGCTCCCGGGTCTTAAAACGGGAATAGGGTAAAAGCACTAACCGCCGTTTAAACCTTACAGCCTATATATACGTATTTAATAGCGAAATGTCCCCTTATTCTTTTTATAAGTTTACTACCCCTCCACTTATCTGTTAGGTTTTAAACTAGTCCGACAGTTATAACTATTATTTAAAAAAGCACCGGCCTTTTTAATATAACGCTTTTAATATTAATAAAGTAAAGTTAAAGGCTTTTCTTATTAAAAAGCAGAACCTTAACTTGTAAGTTAAATTTACCGCTTAGCAGCTTTACAAGGCCACTACTAAGCTTTAAAAAGCGTCAGCACGTTTAACACGTCTTTATAAGTAACGGTCTTATCTTAAGGACCAGGTTATAAAAACGTTTAATTATAAAGTAGAACTGTTAGAGTTCCAGGAAAGTAAGGAGGTTAAATTAAACGCCCCTTTTAATAACGTAGAGTCCTTTAATTAGGGGAACTTTCTAACAGGGTCTTTGTAATAAGCGGTCGCTTTATAACTTAGTTTATAACTACCTTCTTTAATAAGAGGTTATAGGTCTAACCTCTTATAAGAGTTTTAGTAACTTTTATTTATTTTCTTTTTTACTGACTTCTTTCCCTAATAGCGCTTATTTTTATATAAAGCTCGTTAGGAGTTCCAGAGGTCCTACCTCCTTACTAAATCTAAAGTCCTTATAACCCTAACTAACTTCTTTCCCTAATAAACGTCCTCCTATACTTATTAAGGAGTTTCCTGCCGCTTTTTAAGCTCTAAGTCTTATAGTAATCTTACTTTTCAGTATAGTAATTTAAATATTAGATCTTATCTTATTTTTAATTCTTATCGTTAACTTTAATCAGTTTAAATTCTTCTAGTGGAACTCCATAATTAGGTTTAGGTACTTAAAGTTTTTAACTAATTCCTATAAGTTACTTTTAAGGCTGTAATCTAACTACTTAATAAGATATTTAAACGTGTTCTTTCCCCTTTATAAATCTATAACTTCCTTAACGTCGTACTTATCCTCGTTAGTATTAATCTTAATCTTCTTTTCCAGAGGAACTCCCTTTAAAGCAGGTTCTAAAAGTAAGATATAAAACACCTTAATCCATACCTTTATATTAACGGGTAAGTCTAGTTTATAATTAAAGGTAGCGACCTTCTTTTTAATTTAGAACAGTCTATACCTTTTAAAGTTAAGCTTCTTATTAGGCTATTTTAAACGCAGGTTTTATAAAAAAAGGTAAACGTGGTCCCCCTCTTAAAGAGTCGGTCCCTTAACTTATTCACTATTGTAATAAAGTCCTTTTTTAAGCGTTAGTTACTCAGTTTAGTGTTTATTAGTAAACTTCTTCATTTATTCATATGTAAACTTAAGTTTGGCTTACAGGTAGTTATATAATTCTTACATCTAGTCTGTATAAACTATAGCTTAGGGGGTACCTATAAACAGGCCTTAACGGAGTTTAGGCTCTTTACTGTAATTAGTGAAGAACAGTGACACACCTGTTAACTTAATTAATATTATATTATAGGTTATCTATACTATTAGTAACAGCTTAAGCTAATTATCTTATTTAAAGTTAATATAGGCTTAAAGATACGTTATAAGTATTTAATTAACTTATTCCGTTTAGCTATCCGTCTGTAAATGGAATACTGTTAAAAGTTTACTCTTTATACCCATTCTTTATATTAATCCTTACTAGAACTTTAACATAATTAGCTTATCTTAATCTGTAACGATATTATCTAGCTAAAGGTGTTATAAAACTACCTTTTTCTTAAAGACGTAAGTAAGTTACTCCACTGTTATATCCTTTAAAGTTAGTAAAAAGTAAGCCCACTTCGTTAATCTGTTAACCACCATAAGGATCTAATTATAAGTAACTCCTGTAACAGGGTCCTTAGACTCTAGGATCCCAGTAATAAAGTTAAGTAAGATTAAACTTTATAGCACCTATAGTGCGGGGAGTGGTTTAAAAAGCCTATAAGGCTTATAACACTAATTCTGCTTCTAGTAACAGACATTACAATTATTAACCACTTCCTTAACCAGCTTCTTTATTCCTAGGAAGGCGTACGCCTGTTAAGCTTATATAAGAGTCTTAACTTAGCTTATATATCCTTTAAGTTAAGACTTATAAACCTATTAGACGTACTTCTTCCTTTTATTTAAGTTATAAATATATGGTTTCTCTTAATACTAAAGCCTTACTTTTAATTTAAACATACCGTCTACACCTTCTAATAGCTATCCTAGTTAATAACTGGTTTTATTATAGTTTGGATACTTTAAACACTCTTTCCCACAGTCTTACATATACCCTAAGAAGTCTCTTAAGGGGCACTTATGTTTATAAGTTCCTTCCACCCACCTTCTTACTTAAAAGTCCTATTATTATTAATAGATGTTATACTCTGTTTATAAGTTTATATAAACGTTAATAGTTTATTCTAATATTTAGTTATCTAACACTTATAACATATACTTTAATATACTATTCCTAACTTTATTAAACATAGTAACAGGGATTAGGGCTGGATTAACATCCTTATAATCCTGTCTCCAGCTAAAAGTATTAGCTTACTTATTATCTTTTCCTTTAATATAATAGATCTGGAAGTGGAACGGGGCCATTAACTCTACCTACTATGCTTATTATAAGCTAAGTTCTTTTATTAGGAAATACCAGAGGTTATTATAGTTTAAAAAGACCTAAACCAGTTCTTCTATACCACTTAAATATAATGCCTATTTAATAAAGCATTAAATAATCGCTATTAGTTCCTTATCGTGGATTAGATATTATAAGGCTAGCTTGTGGATTCCTTTTAATAAGAAGGTAACTAGATAATGTTTCCTATTATCCTAAACTTAACTAAGCTCTCTATTAATTATAAATTCTAAGGAGTTTATTTCGACTTGGAAAGGCTTTAAGAAATTAAGGAGGGTTAAAACTGGCGTTATAATAAAGGCGTATTTAAGGTCTTTAAACACCTTTTACTATTTATTAGTTCACTTAAACGGTTTTCCTTCACCTGTAAGTTTGTAAAGTGGTCTTATAATTTTTATAAAGTACTTAATAAAATAGTGATAGAAATTCGTAAAGTTAATAAAAGCTTATAATTCTTTCTAATTCTTTAAAGTAAGCTAATCCCTAATTACCTCTGTCTTCTCCAGTTACATTTTAAGCTTTTTAAAGGTTACTTTAAACCTTAAATAATTCAGTTTTTAAACATGGAAGTGACTTTTCTCCAGGTTTACTATCAGCTTCACCTTTTTAAAAGCTGTTAAAACCTATTATATATACTTTTAATATTCTTTTAAAGTTTCAGAATAAACTAAAACGTCATTTAAATACATAAAGATAAACGTATTAAAAAAGGGGCGGAGAACACTGTTAATAAGGCCTTAAAAAGTCGTAAGGGTATTTATTAATCCTATTAGTATAATATAGTACTAGTAATACCTATTATAAGTTTAAAAGGCCGTTTTATACTTATCCTCTTCCTTTACTCTAACGTGGTTAAATCCTATAAGGAAGTTAAGACTGGAGAACTAGTTTACTTTAATAATCCATTCTTACATTTCCGTAATAAAAGGCAGTAAGTAATAGTTTTTAATTATATCTTTATTTAACGTTTAGTAATTAATAACTATATATAACTTATTATCTCCCTTCTTTAAAACAAATAACACTAGGTACCCCACCAGGGACTGGGACTTTATAATAAACCCGTTCTTTAAGTTCTTATTAATATACTCCCTTAAGGCTTTAACCTATTAGGGGTTTAGGTGGTAAGGCTAAAAGCTGTAAAGCTTCACTCCCAGCTTTAACTTAATCTTATAATCTTATAGTTTATAGTTTAATAATTATAATATCTTTTTTTAAAACAGGGTAAACTTCCTATACTCTACTAATACCTTAAATAAATTAACTTTTTCACTTATCTGTAAATTAGCTTTTAACTTTTTTCCACCTTTTAAATCGTCATTTAAGTAATATAGTAAACCTTTTAATCCTTTAACCGTTTTAGTAAACCTAACCTAAACTGTGCTTAATTCTAAGGGTTTAACATGCTTTTAAGTGCTTTATATATCTCTGGAACGGTTTAATACCTTTTTAACTTTCTTTAAACAGTGATTACAGTTAAAGGACTTACTAAAGGTAAGGTAGCCACTCCTCTAGTTAATTATAAGGTTATACCTTTCTAGCCAGGGTAGATTTAAGATTATATTATAACCTGTAACTAATGTAACGTTAAAATCCACTTATTATTCATCCCTGTCTACTTTAATTAGGAGTGGTAAATAGTAAGTGACTTTACTGTTATTATACTAATATAAGCCTCCTTCTTTATTTTAAATGGGAATAACCTTTTTATACTCTTAATTAAGGAGTTTCCTTCAGTTAACTAATAAGGGGTGTATTAGGTTAGAAGCACTCCCGCTATTAATCACTACTCTTACTTTAAATAGCCTCCCTTTTCCGTTTATTATATTAACACTAACAGAATAATACTTATACTCCTTTAATATCTAAATTATAATAATCACCTATCCTTAAGGTCTTATCTAACCTAACCTTTAAATACCTCTTCTTCTTCTTAAGGTTTTTACTAACTAGTGAACTATTAGTTTTCAGCCCTTTTAAAGGGCCTGTAACCTTTTCCTAACTCTTTCTAGAAAAACAGGCAGCTTTAATAAACCTAGCGGTTAACCTTTCCTAAGTTTTCACACCTTAGTGTCTAATTAACTTTAAACAGTATAATGTTCTTAAAATCCTTAATAAGTCGATAATACACTCTATAGGACTGGATTACAGTAATATCTTTTTACTCTTAGATCTGTTAGTAATCTTCTCACTTCTACCACTCTTTAGCTTTTCCATTAAGATATAATAAGCACGTTATAACTAAGTAGTTATTAAATACCCCTCCTTATTAACACGTGGTGGGAGTTTAGTTAACTACTGTAACTTTCCATTTATTACTAAATTCTCTTATTAGGGAATAGGAGATTTAGTAATAAGCTAGTTTTAACTTTACCCTTATAACAGTGTAATCCTGTCTTTATACATTTAAAAAGTGGTTATAAAAAGCTTTAAGCCTATAATACTAGTTAAAAGTGTAGTTATTATACACGTAATTAATCCACAGTATATTTTTATAATTAAAGTAGTTAACGTTAATTATAAGTGTTACAGTTATAAAGTATGTAATAGGGGAAGTGGCACCTTATTCTTTTTCTTCTTCCACTTACCTTTATATATATTATTTCTCCTAAACCTCTTCCTAAAACTTAAGTAACAGTAACCTAACTTATTCCTCTATAAAGTGGCCTTCCTTAATAAGTTAATACTTAAATTAATTAATAAAGTAAACTCTGTTATAAAGTTATAACTTAATTTCCACCACTTTATCTTTAAACATTACAGTAAAACCCTTAACTTATAAGTCCTTCACTTTATCTATCAGCTTTTAATATTTCTCTTTTAACTTTTAAACTCTTTGTTAATATACTTACTTTATACCTTCTTAAGGGACCTTTAAGGTACCAGTCTAAGGCACACTAGCTTTAATACAGGGTAGCTATCTAAGCTGTCCTTCTTCTAGGGAGGTAAGGGTGCTAATCCACTTAATATGCTTAAAGTGTTTAAAAGTCTTAAGGGGTATTATAGAGAAGAACTTTCGTTTCTTTAATTTAATTCTCTTAACTTATTCTCTTTCTCCTTTTAAGGCTTACTTTACCGTTTAAATAACCTAAAGGGCTAATTCTTTAACTCCCTTTACTATTTTAATAATTTCTAAATCAGGGTCTGTCTTAGATTTCCTTAATTCCTAAGCTTATAAGGTAAGGTTTTTAAGGCTTATAATAACTAATTAGAATATCTTTTCTTAAAGTTAGTCTTTTATAACCTACACCTCTAGCAATTCTAAGTTTCTACCTTAAAGTCAGTCTTTAGTAACCTACACCTTTATAGCTAACTTTTCTATAACACTTATAAGGATTAGGTATACCACGTCTTAAGGTTCTTCTTATTCTTCCTTATCTCCTAAATCATACTTATCCATCTAAGTGTAATCTTCTTCGTTACCTACCATCCTAACATAAATATCTCCTAAGTTAAACCTAATATACTTTCCTCCCTCTAGAACAGGTTTCTAACTAACTTACTTCAATAACAGACACTACCGTGCTATATATCCTTTCTTATCATAATTAAAGCACTAAACTTATAACAGATCCCTAGGCTGCTTCTATTACTGTTATCATTAAGGTTTATCGTAATTAGGTTAGTTCTAGTGGTTTACTATATTAATATCTATTAATCTAAGGTGGTGATTTATTACAGTTAATTAATTCCCTTTTTTCGGCTTATTTAACTGGTAAAGGGTCTGTTCCTTTTAGTAATTTTTTTAATAATGGTGATTATAATACCAGTTATTAGCCTTAATAACCATCTTAACTAACTCTTAAAGACAGTCCAGTCAGTCCTTTTAATAAAGGTCTCTAATAATATGCTCCTTTAGATTGCTTTAAAACAGTATTACCAGGGCCTTTTAACTAAGCTTAGTCTTTACTACTTCCAGTTTAAAGCGTATAGAGAACTTAAAGATTAAAGACGTCTACCTTAAAGTTATAAGACGCTATTCAGCCTACTTAAAGGCGTCCAGTTCTCTAAACTCAGTTTAAAGTTAATTAATAAACACGTTAAAGTTATTAAAAAAAGCCTAAGTCTCAGGGGCTTCCTTTTATACTCTATTTATAAAAAGGTCATTAATTATCTTTATATAGGGTTTATACTAGTAAGCGGTTACTCCATCCAGTAAGGCTCTGGCAAACCTAACCTTTCCTTCTTCTTTAAAAAACTGCTTATTATAATAGGTGATATAACTTTAAAGCTAGGCTATCCAGGACTCCAGCTACGTAAAGTCTCCCTTAAAACGTGATAACAGGGGGAGCTTCACTCGTTTCTTCTATAAGCCCTTAAGGTTGTTATTTTCCAGCTTAACAGCGTTAAGTCAAGCCTAGAGTTTTTTAATAAGGCCGATATGGCTCTTAATATCTCCAGGGAAGGCTTTATTAAGTTCCTTAACCAATCCCTACTAATTAAGGTTCAAGTCTTCAAGGTATGTAACTAACTTATTAATAATAGGGAGCTAAGGTTAAACTTACACCTCTTTAATCTCCTTTCCTTTTTTAGAAGTCGATATGTTAGTGGGAGAAAGGTGATATCTAGGAGTTTAACAAATAACGTTCAGAACTGTAACATTAGTATCATATTATAACCTACACCTAACACAGGCCTTAAAAGGACTAGCGCAGGTTAAGACAGAACATATAACAGGATACTAATAGGTAAAAGGCATTCTAAAGACGGTTTATTAAGCTAACACTCTTAAACAGGGGTTTAATATCATTATAAATCGTTATCGCTATAATACACAAATGTAAGTCTGAACAGTAAGACATAAATAAACAATTAAATATTAACGTAAGGAACTAAAGTCCCTTATAGTAATTATAGGCATAACCATAACTACCTATACTAGCTAACTGCAAGGTACTTCGTACCTTGCTTGTAGTGTCGTAAGTGCTTATTATGCAAGCACTTTACACTACATAAGCGTTCTGCTCGTAAGGTCTCTCCTACTCGCAATGTAAGCACTCGGCATGCTGCAAGCAGCACTTTATTAGTTGTAGGGGCTTCGGGTCTTTACACCCCTGGCCCAGTGCGCCTGGACAGTATGCGCTGTCCCCCTGCACTGTTCCTTCTGCGGGGGATTCGTCGGGCCGCCCCGGCCCAAGTGACGGCCTGCAGGGTCGTCACACCTTACCTCTATAAAGTAGCAGCCCTCTAGGCCGGAAGAGGGAGAGTTATTTAAAAGCTGTAATATTAGAAACATATTATAATTCCTCTTATAAGTTATAAGATATTATTCTCTTTATAAGCTTAAACTTCTTTAAGAAGTAAAGTCCAATCTTATTCTAATAACCGTATTTTTATAAATGCCCTACCTACACTAGGAAACTAAAATGCAACACACCTATATAATAAAGGTAATACATTAAACGAAGTAACTAAAGGACCTAAAATTTAAAAGGGAACGCTTTATTAAATAAAGGGGTATATAGGGAAGTGTTATTATTGAAATGCAAAAGGGGTCAAGGCATTAGAAAGCAGTGTGTGTTAAAGGTGATTAATTATTTCTATCTTCGAAAGCGGAAGCCGTGTTATTATAGCCGTGAGGGTAGCCAGTGCACGGAGTGCATTGGCCACACTCGCTTCTGCGAAGCGAGGTTAGCTGACTGAATACAAGGTTAGCAGTGGAGTCTGGCGTTCTTAGCTGTGCAGATCCACGGATGCAGCCGCGGAGCGGCTGCGTGGATCCAGCCACACTGTTCTAACCACACTGGCCGGGTTAGGGTTGTAAAAACCTAATATAAGTTCTTTACTAATTACAAATTCTAAGGAGTCTATCTTAATTTAAAAAGGTTTTAAGAAATTAAGAAGAGTTAAAACTAATGCTGTAACGAAGGTATACTTAAGGTTTTTAAACGCCTTTTACTGTTTATCAGTCTATTTAAACAGTTTACCTATCCTTATAAGCTTATGCAGTAGTTTTACAATCATTATAAAATACCTAATAAAGTATCAATAGAAGTTTATAAAGCTAATAAAAGCTTATAACTTTATTTAGTTTTTTAAAGTAAGCTAATCTTTAACTGCTTCTGTTTTCTTTAATTACATTTTAAGCTTTTTAAAGGTTACTTTATACTTTAAGTAGTTTAATTCTTAAACATAAAAGTAGCTTTTCTCTAAGTTTATTATCAGTTTCGCTTTTTTAAAAGTTATTAAAACCTATCGTATATACTTTTAGTATTTTTCTAAAGTTTTAAAATAGATTAAAACGTCGTTTAAATATATAAAAATAAACTTATTAAAGAAAGGGTAAAGAATACTGTTAATGAGGCTTTAGAAAGTTATAAGAGTATTTGTTAATCTTATCAGTATAATACAGTATTAGTAATACCTATTGTAAGTCTGAAAGGCCATCTTATATTCGTCCTTTTCCTTCACTTTAACGTAATTAAACCTTATAGGGAAATTAAAGCTAAAGAACTAATTTACTTTAATAATCTGTTCTTATATTTCTATAATAAATAGTAATAAATAACGAATTTTAATCGTATCCTTATTTAACATTCAGTAGTTAATGACTATACGTAACTTACTGTCTTCCTTTCTTAAGACGAACAGTACTAAGTACCTTACTGGGGATTAAGATTCTATAATAAATCTATTCTTTAGATTCTTATTAATATACTTCCTTAAGGCCTCAGCCTACTAGGGGTTAAGTAGTAGAGCTAAAAGTTACGGAGCTTTACTCTTAGCTTTAGCTTAATTTTATAATTTTACGGTCCGTAATCTAATAATTATGGTATCTTTTTTAAAATAAGGTAAACTTCCTATACTTTACAAGTACTTTAGATAAGTTAACTTCTTCACTTATTTATAAATTAGCTTCTTACTTCTTTTTACTATCTAAATCGTTATTTAAGTAATACGGTAAACTCTTTAATCTTTTAACTATCTTAATAAATCTAACTTAAACTGTGTTTAGGTTTAAGGGTTTAATGTACTTTTAAGTGTTTTGTATACCTTTAAAGCAGTTTAATACTTTCTTAACTTTTTCTAAATAGTGATTATTACTAAGGGACTTACTAAAGGTAAAGTAGCTACTCCTCCAATTAATTATAAGATTATACTTTTCCAGCTACGGTAGACTTAAGATCATATTATACCCTGTAACTAATATAACGTTAAAATCTACTTATTATTTATCCCTATCTACTTTAATTAAAAGTAGTAAATAGTAAGTAACTTTATTATTATTATATTAATATAAGCTTCTTTCTCTATTCTAAATAAGAATAACCTTTTTATACTCTTCATTAAAGAGTTTCTTTTAGTTAACTAATAAGGGGTGCATTAAGTTAAAAGTACTCTTACTATTAATTACTACTCTTACCTTAAATAGCCTCCCTTTTCCGTCTGTTAAGTCGATATTAATAGAATAATACTTATACTCCTTTAATATTTAAGTTATAGTAACTATCTGTCCTTAAGGTCTTATCTAGCTTAACCTTTAAATACCTCTTCTTTATCTTAAGGTTTTAGTTAATTAACAAATTACTAGTTTCCAGCCCTTTTAAAGGGCTTATAACCTTTTCCTAATTCCTTCTGGAAAAACAGGTAACTTTAATAAACCTAACGATTAACTTTTCTTAAGTTTTTACGCCTTAACGTCTAATCGACTTTAAAGGGTTTAATGTTCTGGAAGTCTTTAATAAGTCGATAGTACGCTTTACAGGATTAAATTGTAACAATATCTTCTTACTCTTAAATCTGTTAGTAATCCGCTTACTTTTACTACTCTTTAACCTTTCCTTTAAGGTATAATAAGCACGTTATAACTAAGCAGTTATTAAATAACCTTCCTTACCAGCACGTAGTAAAGGTTTAGTGAACTATAGTAACTTTTCGTTTATTGTTAGACTCCTTTATTAGGGAGTAGGAGACTCAGTAATAAACTGGTTCTAGCTCCCCTCTTATAACTGCGTAATCCTGTCTTTATACGATAAGGAAATAGTTATAAAGGGCTTTAAGCCTGTTATATTAGTTAAAAGTACAGTTATTGTATATACAGTCGATTTACAGTACGTCTTTATAACTAAGATAATCGACGTTAACTGCAGGTACTGCAGTTATAGAGTATAAAACAGGTAACGTAATGCTTTATTTCTTTTCTTCTTTTACTTACCTCTATATACACTACTTCTCCTAAACCTCTTCCCAAAACTTAAGTAATAGTAACCTAGCTTATTCTTCTACAAAATAACCCTCCTTAACAAGTAAGTATTTAAGCTAATTAGTAAAGCGAACTCTATTATAGAGTTATAACCTAATTTCTACTACTCTGTCCTTAAATGTTACAGTAAGGCCCTTAACTTACAGGTCCTCTACTTTGTTTATTAACTTCTAATGTTTTTCCTTTAGCTTTTAAACCTTTTGTTAATATACTTACTTTATACCTTCTTAAGGGACCCTTAAGGTACTAATCTAAGATATACTGGCTTTAATGCAGGGTAGTTACTTAAACTGTCCTTCTTTTAGTAAAGTGAAGGTGTTAATTTATTTAACGTGTTTGAAATATTTAAGAGTTTCAGGAGGTACAGTTAAGAAGAACTTCCGTTTTTCTAACTTAATTCTTTCAGTCTATTCTCTTTCACTTTTTAAAGTTTACTTTACTACTTATATAACTTAAAAAGCTAGTTCTTTAACTCCTTTTACTATTTTAGTAAGGTTTAAGTTAAAGTCCTTTTTAGACTTCCTTAGTTCTTAAGCTTACAGCGTAAGGTTTTTAAAGCTTATGATAGCTAACTAAAACATCTTTTCTTAAAGTCGGTCTTCCGTAACCTACACTTCTAGCTGTCCTGAGTTTCTACCTTAAAGTTAGTCTGTAACGACCTACACCTCTATAGCTAACTTTTCGTTAACACCCTTAAGAACTAGATATATTACGTCTTAAGGTTCTTCTTCTTCTTCCTCGTCTCTTAAGTTACACTTATTTATCTAAGTGTAGTCTTTTTCGTTACTTATTATCCTAATATAAACGTCTCCTAAATTAAACTTAACGTTATTTCCTCCTTTTAAAACCAGTTTTTAACTGACTTACTTTAGCGACGTGTATTACTATGCTATATAGCCTTTCCTACTATAGTTAAAGCATTAGACTGAAGATAAGTTTTTAGTTTACTTTTATTACTATTATCGTTAAAGCTTATTACAGTTAAGTTAGTTCTAACAGTTTACTATACTAATATCTATTAGCTTAAGGTAATAACTTATTACAGTTAACTAATTTCCCTTTTTAGGTTTGTTTAGCTAATAAGGGGTCTGTTCCTTCTAGGAGTTTCTTTAATAATAATCTTTATAATACTAATTATCAGCCTTAATAGCTATCTTAACTAATTCCTGAAGACAGTCTAACTAATCCTCTTAATAAAGGTCTCCAGTAATATACTTCTTCAGGCCGCTTTAAAATAGTATCACTAACGTTTCTTAGCTAAGTTTAGTCTTTACCACTTTTAATTTAAAGTGTGTAAAGAACTTAAATACTAAAGATATCTACCTTAAGGTTATAAGTTGTTATTCGGCTTACCTTAAGGCGTCCAGTTCTCTAAACTCAGTCTAGAGTTAATTAATAAAAACGTTAAAGTTATCGAAAAAGGCTTAAATAATTAAGGCTTCTTTACATACTCTATCTATAAAGAGATTATTAATTATCTTCACATAAGGTTTATACTAATAAACTGTTACTTTATCTAATAAAGCTCCTATAAACTTAACTTTCCCTTTTTCCTTAAAGAACTGCTTATTATAATAAGTGATATAACTCTAAAGTTAAGTTATCTAGAACTCTAGTTACACCAAATCTCCCTTAAAGCGTAACGGTAAGGGGAGCTTTACTCGTTTCTTTTATAAGCCCTTAAGGTTATTATTTTCTAGCTTAATAACGTTAAATCAGGTTTAAAGTTTTTTAATAAGACTGATATAGCTTTTAGTATCTTTAAGGAAGGCTTCGTTAAGTTCCTTAACTAGCCCCTACTAGTTAAGGTTTAGTTCTTCAAGGCGTGCGGCTAACTTATTAACTATAAGGAGCTAAAGCTAAGCTTACGCTTTCTTAAGCTCCTTACCTTTTCTAAAAGTCAATATGTTAATAATAAGAGGAAGGTAATATCTAAGAATTTAATAAATAATGTTTAGAACTTTAATGTTAGTATTATATTACGACTTACACCTAATATAAGCTTTAAAAAGACTAGTATAAGTTAAGACAGAACGTATAGCAGGACATTAACAGGTAAAGGGCGTTCCGAAGACAGTTTATTAAGCTAGCACTCCTAGATAGGGGGTTTAATGTTACTGTAAGTCGTTATTATTATAATGTATAGAAGTAAGTCTAAACAGTAGGATATAAATGAATAATTAAATATTAACGTAAGGAATTAAAGTCCCTTATAGTAGTTATAAGCATAATTATAACTATTTATACTAGCTAACTAAAAGATACTTTGTACCTCGCTTAGTCTGTTATACTTAGTGGTGCACTATACAGTTACAGCCAAGCAGTCAACTGAATAGTGCTTAGTATTATCAGTCCTTATAGACCACTAAGCACTTTCTTACTAGTCGTAAGGGCTTTGGGTCTTTACACCCCTGGCCCAGTACGCCAAGACAGTATACTCCGTCCTTTTGCACTGTTCCTTCTACGGGGGATTCGTCAGGCCGCCCCGGCGCAAGTGACGGCCTGCAGGGTCGTCACAAAGGGCTTACAGAAGAAACAGGTAAAACTCCCCCTTCCGTTACGTTTTAAGGGAGACTTTACACAGTTAGAGTCTTAAATAGCTTAGCTTTAAAGCTATATCACCTACTATAACAAACAGTTCTTTAAAGAAGAAGGAAAGGTTAAGTTTACTAAAGCTTTACTAGATAAAGTAGTAGCTTATTAATATAAACCTTATATAAAAACAATTAATAACCTCTTTACAGATAAAGCGCGTAAGGAGGCCCCTAAGACCTAAACCCTTTTCGATAACTTTAACGTGTTTATTAACTAACTTTAGACCGAGTTTAGAGAACTAGACACCTTAAGGTAAGCTAAATAACGCCTTATAGCCTTAAGATAGACGTTTTTAATCCTCAAGTTCTCTACACACTTTAAACTAGAAGTAGTAAAAACTAAGCTTAATTAAGAAACTTTAATAATACTGTTCTAAAACAGCTTAAAGAAGTATATTACTAGAGACCTTTACTAAGAGGATTAACTAAACTGTCTTTAAAAGTTAGTCAAGATAGTTATTAAAGCTAATAATCGGTATTATAATTACTATTATTGAAACAACTTTTAAAAGAAATAGACGTCTTACTAATTAAATAAACTTAAGAAGGGGAACTAATTAACTGTAATAGGTTACTACTTTAAATTAATAGATATTAGCATAGTAAACCGTTAAAACCGACCTAACTGTGATAAACTTTAATAATAACAGCAACAAAAGCAGTCTAAGGACCTGTCTTAAGTCTAGGGCTTTAATTACAGTAAGAAAAACTATATAATATAACAGTACCTATTATTAAAATACGTTAGTTAGAAACTGGTCCTGGAAGGAGAGAAGCACATTAAATTTAACTTAAGAGACGTTTATATTAAGATAATAAGTAATGAAGAAAACTATACTTAGATAAATAAGTGCAACTTAAGAGATAAGGAAGAGGAAGAAGAAGAACCCCAAGATATAGTATACCTAGTTTTTAAAAATGTCTTAAAAGAGTTAACTATAAAAGTGTAAGTTACTACAGACCGACTTTAAAGTGGAAACTTAAGATAATTAAAGGTACAGGTTACGAAAGACTAACTTTAAGAACAGATGTTTTAGTTAGCTATTATAAACCTTAAAAACCTAACGTTATAAGCTTAAGAATTAAGGAAGTTTAGAAAGGACCCTAACTTAAACCTTACTAAAATAATAAAGGGAGTTAAAGAGCTAGCTTTCCAGGCTACTTAAGCGGTAAAATAAGCTTTAGAAAGTGAAAGAGAGCAGACTAAATGAATTAAATTAAAGAAATAAAAGTTCTTTTTAACTATACCCCTTAAAACTCTTAAACACTTTAAGTATGTTAAGTGGATTAACACCCTTACCTCCCTAGAAGAAGGACAGCTAAGATAGCTATCCTGTATTAAGGTTAGTGTACCTTAGACCGGTACCTTAAAGATCCCCTAAGAAGGCATTAAGTAAGTATATTAGTAAAGGGTTTAAAAGCTAAAGGAGATACATTAAGAGTTAATAAACGAAGTAAAGGACCTGTAAGTTAAAGGCCTTATTATAACGTTTAAAGATAAAGTAGTAGAAATTAAGTTATAACTTTATAATAAAGTTCGTTTTACTAATTAACTTAAATATTAACTTGTTAAAGAAGACCATTTTGTAGAAGAATAAGCTAAGTTACTGTTACTTAAGTTTTAAGAAGAAGTTTAAGAGAAGTAGTATATTTAAAAGTAAGTGGAAGAAGAAAAGAAATAAAGTATTACTTTACTTATCTTATAATTTATAATTACAGTACCTGCAGTTAATATTAACTATCTTAATTATAAGGATATACTGTAGATTGACTATATATATAATAACTGCACTTTTAACTAATATAGTAAGTTTAAGGCCCTTTATCACCACTTCCTTATTATATAAAGACAGGACTATACTATTATAAGGATAAAGTTAAAACTAGCTTATTACTAAATCTCCTACTCCTTAATAAGAGAGTTTAGTAATAAACGAAAGGTTACTGTAATTAACTAGACCTTTACAGTTTATTAGTAAAGAGAGTTGTTTAGTAACTGTTTAGTGTTGGGTTTTTACAACCCTAACCCGGCCAGTGTTGTTAGAACAGTGTGGCTGGATCCACGCAGCCGCTCCGCGGCTGCATCCGTGGATCTGCACAGCCAAGAACGCCAGACTCCACTGCCAACCTCGTATTCAGTCAGCTAACCTCGCTTCACAGAAGCGAGTGTGGCTAATGCACTCCGTGCACTGGCCACCCTCACGGCTATAATAACACGGCTTCCACTCTTGAAGATAGAAAGAATTAATCACCTTCAACACTCACTGCTTTCCAATGCCTTGACCCCTTTTGCATTTTAACATTTAGCTATTACTTATTTTATCTACCTTAAGGGGAAAGTTAAAGAATAACAGAAATAAGTAAACTACAGACGGATTTAAGAGTAAGAAGATATTACTGTAATCTAGTTTTATAAAGCGTATTACTAACTTATTAAGGATTTTCGGAACATTAAACTATTTAAAGTCGACTGGATATTAAAACGTGAAAACTTAAAGAAGGTTAACTGCTAGGTTTATTAAAGTTACCTGTTTTTCCAGAAGGAATTGGGAACAGGTTATAAGCTTTCTAAAAGGGCTGGAAACTAATAGTTCGCTAGTTAGTAAAAACCTGAAGAAAAAGAAAAAGAACTTAAAGGTTAAGCTAAATAAGACTTTAAGGACAGATAATTATTATAACTTAAATGTTAAAAGAGCATAAATATTACTCCGTTAGTGTCAACCTAATAGACAGAAAAGGGAGGCCGTTTAAGGTAAGAGCAGTAATTAATGGCAGGAGTGCTTTTAACTTAATGTACCCCTTATTAGTTAACTAAAGGAAACTTCTTAATAAAAAGTATTAAGAGGTTATTTTTATTTAAAATAAAGAAGGGGGTTTATATTAATATAATAACAGTAAAGTTACTTACTACTTACTACTCTTAATTAAAATAGATAGGGATAAATAATAAGTGGACTTTAACGTTACATTAATTGTAAGGTATAATATAATCTTAGGTTTACCTTAACTGGAAAAGTATAACCCTGTAATTAATTAAAGGAGTGGTTACCTTACCTTTAGTAAGTCCCCTAATAGTAATTACCGTTTAAAGAAGGCTAAAAGGGTACTGAACTGCTTTAAAGATATATACAGTACTTAGAAGTACGCTAAACCCTCAGAACTAAATACAGTTTAAGTTAGGTTTACGAAGACAGTTAAAGGATTAAAGAGTTTATTACATTACTTAAGTAACGATTTAAAAAATGGAAAGAAGTAAAAAGCTAATCTACAGATAAATGAAAAAATCGATTTATTTAAAGTACTTACAAAGTATAGGAAGTTTACCCTATTTCGAAAAAAGATACTATAACTGCTAGACTACAGACTATAAGATTACGAAATTAAGCTAAAGTTAAGAGTAAAGCTCTGTAACTTCTAGCTTTATTACTTAAACCCTTAATAAGCTGAAACCTTAAGGGAGTATCTCGATGAAAATCTGAAGAACAGATTTATTATAAAATCCTAATCCCTAATAAGATACCTAATATTATTTATCTTAAAGAAGGGAGATAGTAAGCTATATATAATAATTAATTATTAAACGTTAAATAAAGATATAATTAAGAATTGTTACTTACTGTTACTTATTATAAAGATAAGGAAACAGATTATTAAAGTAAATTAGTTCTCTAGTCTTAATTTCCTTATAAGATTTAATTACGTTAAAGTAAAAGAGGAGGACGAATATAAGACGGCTTTTCAGATTTGTAACAGGCATTACTAATACTATATTATGCTAATAAGATTAATAAACACCCTTATAACTTTTTAAGGCCTTATCAACAGTGTTCTCTGCCCCTTCCTTAATAGGTTTATGTTTATATATTTAAATAACGTTTTAGTTTATTTTGAAACCTTAAAAGAATATTAAAAGTATATATAACAGGTTTTAACAGCTTTTAAAAAGGTAAAGTTAACAGTAAACTTAGAAAAAAGTTACTTTTACGTTTAGGAATTAAACTATTTAGGATTTAGAGTAACCTTTAAAAAGCTTAAAATATAACTGGAGAAAATAAAAGTAATTAAAGATTAGCTTACTCTAAAGAACTAAATAGAGTTATAAGCTTTTATTAACTTTATAAACTTCTATTAATACTTTATTAAGAACTTTACGAAGATTATAAAACTATTATACAAACTTATAAGGATAAGTAAACTATTTAAGTAGATTAATAAGTAATAGAAGGTGTTTAAAGACCTTAAATATACTTTCGTTACAGTATTAGTTTTAACTTTTCCCGATTTCTTAAAGCCCTTTCGAGTTAAAATAGACTCTTTAAAGTTTGTAATCGGCAGAGAACTTAACTAAGTCTAAGATAACAGGAAACGTTACCCAGTTACCTTTTTATTAAAAGGGATCTACAGCTTAGCTTTACAATACTTAATTTATAATAAGGAACTAATAGTAATTATTTAATATTTTACTAAGTAGGTACTGTATCTAAGCAGTATAAAGGAACTAGTCTAAGTCTTTTTAAACTATAATAACTTCTAGTACTTCCTAATAAAGGAGCTTAATTTACAGTAAATATAATAAGTAAAGTTAATAACCCTATTCCATTTCCAGATCTATTATATTAAAGAAAAAGATAATAAATAAGCTAATACTCTTAGTTAAAGATAAGATTATACGGATACTAACTTAGTCTTAATTCCCGTTACTGTATTTAATAAAGCTAAGAAAAGTATATTAAAGTATATACTATAAATGTTAGATGATTAGATATTAAAATAAACTATTAATATCTATATAAACTTATAAATAAAGTATAATATCTATTAGTAATAATAGGACTTTTAAGTAAAAAGGTTAACAGAAGGTACTTATAAGTATAAGTGCCTCTTAAAAGACTTTTTAAGGTATATATAAGATTGTAAAAAGGAATAGTTAGTGTATTTAAACTATAACAAAACCAGTTATTAGCTAGAGTAGTTATTAGAGAGCGTGGATAACGTGTTTAAACTAGGAGTAAGGCTTTAGTATTAAGAAAAACTGTACGTTTATAACTTAAATAAATGAAAAAAATACGTTTAGTAAGTCTATAAGTCTTAACTTGAAGGATATATAAGTTAAGTTAAGACTCTTATATAAGTTTAGTAAATATACATTTTCTTAAGAATAAAGAAGCTAGTTAAGGAAGTGGTTAATAACTGTAATATCTGTTACTGAAAGAAGAATTAACATTATAAACCTTACAGATTTCTTAAATTACTTTCTGTATTATAGGTATTATAAAGCTTCATCTTACTTAACTTCGTTATAGGGATTTTAAAGTTTAGGGACCTTATTATAGGAGTTACTTATAACTAGATCCTTATAGTAGTTAATAGGTTAACTGTTAAAATGCAAAAGGGGTCAAGGCATTGGAAAACAGTATGTTAAAGGTGATTAATTGTTTCTATCTTTGAGAGTGGAAGCCGTGTTATTATAGCCGTGAGGGTGGCCAGTGCACGAAGTGCATTGGCCACACTCGCTTCTGCGAAGCGAGGTTGGCTGACTGAATACGAGGTTGGCAGTGGA
>Ga0247780_1000632_pt1 | contig 30909 bp, 22 predicted proteins | sample UWRJL079202R5_FD_179927 | JGI IMG/M metagenome (GOLD analysis project Ga0247780, IMG submission 179927) | Plant litter microbial communities from Arlington Agricultural Research Station in Wisconsin, United States - UWRJ-L079-202R-5 | ecosystem: Environmental > Terrestrial > Plant litter >... | reverse complement strand
ATACCAGCAGGTTGTCATACCAGCCAGCTGTTGACTTATTTCTCTAGCAACCGGAAGTATTAGATGGCCTGCAGCATGGAACGGGCTTTTTGGTCTGCGTACCACTTGGCATCTCGACTCGAAGGGACTTGAAGGGGTGTATCCCAGTTGCAGGTCAGAGCCATCCCGTCCTGCTTGTCTAGCCTTTCCCCTGACCTTCCCAGCACGCAAAAGACCTGTCCCCCCCCCGGCCCCAAACTGGCTAACGCGACTATAGAATAATGGACACAGTCGGCCTCCTTTCCCGCGACCTCGCCGAGTTAGAAACACTGCTGGTTAACTCCATGCTCTCTTTGCCTGCCAACCACACCGAACAGCTTCCTAAGCGCATTTTATATTGCACAGACTTCTTCCCCCACGATGTACCTGCACAGCAGGAATTTGTCGACCGTTTTGTCATCCAGATAGAGGCGTATCTCAAGACTAACAGGGAAGATATCAACATAGCTGACTGTTGGGCAAAACGACCACCGTTGGAGGATGAGGCGGGTGGAGACATCCGGAAGTATCTCGACAAGGTCAGATGGCATCCATACCCCCTGTTATATGTATCTGCATCAGGTCTAGGATTCATCTCACACGGCTACAGACCGCATACAGTCCCTTCTACTATGACGGGTACAACGAGTTCTCCGACTTCCGAGAGAAGTACGAAGAAAAGTTCAGAAGGCCGGTATATTTGGGGCCATACATGCGCTGGAAGTGGTATGTTAACCTAACCCCTTAATGGCTCAGGTCCTCTGCAAGAGCCAGCACATATCTCACAATACTGACCTTCGGATTTGGTCATGATTGATAGGGACCAAGGCGTCAAGGTCACAGTACAGGAAAAAGACAAAGCAATGGCCGAGATCGAAGTTTATAAGCGCTGGTTCTTCCAGCACATCCTACCGCTCACACCCGACGGCCGCTCTGACGCCATTCTTATGCTCCCTTGTGGCAGTGGGAAACCAAAGTATCGGGATCTGCCAAACGCGTAAGCTACCCCATACCCAGCTTGCGAACCCAAAAGGTGCTTGGTATGTTAACCTCAAGATACCTACCAACTAGCCCACCGAGCTCCGTTCCGGCTTTCACCCCAAACTACATCGCTTCTGTGCTAGGCCTCCCACAGATTGTCTTGCCTAGTAAGTCATCTAGTTATCTCCCTGCCAAAACATGACTTATTCTGTCTTGTGCTAACATCCGTCACGTCGGCCAAATGGAGTATGAATCGGCTATCTCGAAGCAGAAGGAATATCTTCCTATCGTCGCTTCATTTGTCGGGGCTCCAGGTGAGAATTAACCCCTCCTTACAGTTAGCCATCTCAACCTAACCCAACGTTCGCTGACGAATATCACGCGAACAGGAAGTGATCTGGCGCTAGTCAAACTAGCGAGAGAAGTCATGACGGAAGCCGGCTTGCCAACCGTGATAAGTACTGGCCGCTTGATGTTCCCTCGTCTAACTCAGTCCGGAGAGGAGAAATGGGGGGAAGGGGTGGAAGGGGTCTTATAGCCATTAGCGAGGGGACGGCTGGCTGGTGCTCGGTGGCACCGGATACCTAGATGTGCGGAGGAGGATAGTGAACCCTTCTCATTATTTGGACCAAATTCATACGGCTTGGAAATTACAAATCATCTTCTTGCCTCCAGTCACAGCTCCATGAGTTCCATGTCCTCTGGGCTCGCGGAGCCTCGCCTCCTAAGTACCTGTCTCCACCTCCCGTGACAACGGGTCCGCATCCATCTAAGGCAACGAGGAGAATAATACATGGCCCAGCAGAAAAGCGCTGAGGCGAACACAGCGACCATGGCATGCCAAAGCTTCGGCTTGTTCGCCCCATCCATCTCAACTACGCTCATCCCGAAAATGGTTGCCACTAGAGAGCTAGGGAAGAAGAATAGCCCCATCTTGGTAAGCTTGTTGATCTCCTCCGTTTTGACCTGCGATCTCTGATGCTCCAGTAGCAGAAGCGTGCTCTGCAAGCCCTGTGACGCTGACTCGCATCGCTGGGATAGCGCTCGGCAGCGCATCAACAAGCTCTCGTAGTCACGCGTCAGCGCTCCACGATCACCTAGAGGAGCTCTGCAGCCGCTGTTGTTGATATCACAGGACTCAATCTCGGTGATATCGGCTAGCCGCATATCATTCCAGGCAGAGGAGCCCCCAAGCGCCTCTACGTCCTGTTGGATGATCCCCTGAAAGCGGTGCACCAGACCGAGGTTGAACCGAACTTGAGCCAGCGCAGCGGGAGCTGTTGCGTCGGTGACGTCCTGGTGCCCTTCGATATCCTCGTCGATAAAGTTGAGCACCTGGTTCCAGGACGCGGACGCCGCGCTCAAGAGGGACGCTAGCGCGGAAAACGGGTCGAACTCGGCCTCGACCCCGAAGTCCTGGCATGGGTGATATGGGTGCATGGAAAAGGTGCCAGGGGTGCCGGTGATGCACCGCGCCTGAGTCGGTGCTCGCCTCAGCAATGTCGCTTCGCTATACCTAACAGTTGGCTGTAGTGTCGGCCCAGCAGTCGCTGGGGGCGCCGAGCGGTCTCGCGGGAAGGGTTCGGATCCCATAGGCAACGGCTTGCCGCTATCTAGCACGTACACGGCTGCATGGTAAAATATTAACTGATCGTCCGCAAAAAATTCAGCCATGAACAACTGTTTACCTATCCACGCCCCCTCCTCAAACTCGTCAGGTATCAGACATAGAGACGCGACTTGCTCTACGGTAAAACGCCCCCAATTGTGCATGTGCACCTTTCTAAACCTCGTCGCCCCCGCTTCCATGTTCCCTCCGTCCAGCAGCCGCTTTTCATGTTGGATGCATAGCGTGTCGGCCTTGGCACGATTCACGGGATAGACGGCAGCTGTCGAGTCGGCGCTGTCGTTACATCGCCAGAGGGTAGGGAGCCGGACATGGACAATGTGCCCGCGACGCGACGGCAGCGCTGGCGACTCATATGACGTCCGATTCAGCTTCGATACGCGTTCGAGCTCGAGGTGGCCGAGGAAAAACTCTAGCGGGAGACTTGGATGTTGGGATGCGAGCTCAACCACAGATGCTGGGGAGAGGTGCCCCTCGGCAACCACCACTTGTGACAAGCGCGGAATCCCGGCGGCATTCAAGCTTGCCGGAGTGTGGAGCCTGAGGATCTTGGAACTAGGAGTCTGTGCTTTGACTAGATCGGGGACTGGTGGGGCACAAGCTCTGCAGATGTAAAATGACAACTGCTGGAGGTAGAAGCGGGATTCCGGCCAGAGCTCGCATGCCTCAGAAATCCTGGTTTTCAGCTCGGCCAGGCCGGTCCGCGTCTCGACCAGGGTGTGCAACCCGGAGGATGATCGACTCAGGTTCATTTCGTCTCGCCAGACTCAAGTCCGCAGAAAATGGGAGCTGAAACTGACTGTTCTGCGTATAAGGTTTGGAGAGCATGAGATGGCAAAAGCAACATCGAATTGGGAACACCTTGGTAGCTAAATTGAAGAACGCACAGTTTAGTGTGGGGTGCAAAAACAGTGAGGCTCTGCGGTCCAGTTGTGTCATAGGGCTGCAAGTGCATTAAAAATGACACCCAATATCGCACTTTCCTCGATTGAAACGTGGCTGCGATGAGGTGGCGGCTTCTCCTCGTGCCTATTAGAGGCCGCTGTCACGTCCCAAGTGGCGAGAATCCAATCGAATTCTCACAAGAGCGGAGATGCTCAAGTTGCATGGGGCATGTGAGTAGCCATGCAACCTGCTGGGACGTGTTCGTTCAATCTCTGCAAGCCTCCTGCGGGTCCCTCACATGCCCCGTTGAAAGGAACTCGGTTGGCAATTGCACCAAAGCCGTGTAGACTTAGTACAACTTTGGACGGAGGTCATTTATATCCGTCTCGTAGGGCCTTCGTGGCAGTGGCAATGCTTAGTATATCATCCAATAGGTACGTTTCGCCTTTTTTCCCACTTGGACCGTAGAAACAAAGTTTCCAGGAGTTTGTATTTCAGCGGTCCTCCAAAGCCCTTAGAAGGCAGAGCGGTGAATTAATTTTGGCCCGATCCTGCTGCATAATATCATCTCCTTCAGTTTTCTGAGCTGTGGCTCGGACATCCCAAGCCACAGAGAAGGCCCCAGTTTTTCTCGCTGATCGTTTTATGAAATTTCTCATGAAAACACTCAACTTACAGGCTAGTTCCTTCACTAGTCTCTTATTGCTCTGGTTCAAATAGGAGACACCGATTGGGCTAAAATGGTTAAATTAGCTATTAAAAACGCGCTGGAGCGATGCGACTAACTGTTGTGAATGGGAGGGTGGTAGGGACTGGTGATGATATTCGTGAAAAAATTCTATTACATAACCCTAACCTTGTGGTGGGTAGTGCCCGGCTATCAAGGCCCCTTTTTTTAGAGAATGTCTATTTGTACCATACCCCACCCCACTCTTCCACACATAGCCCTAACCCTGCCCAAAGCCATAATTACCATTCATTGTCATTCGCATCGTGCGGTGAAATTTCAGTTGATTCTGCCACAACTTTCCACCCCTCCACCCACCACCATCACCATCTCACAGTCGTGCCCATCGCGTTTCTAGCTCTTAGAGGTAACTATTCAATTCGCGCACGAATTTCTGGGCTAACTGAGCGTTTAGATGGCCCAAAATAGCCCGCCGCACGATGGCGCGATTTGATTCGGACCCCCGAGGTCGATGCGGACGGCGATGCCGACTATTTGTTCTTCGATGACGCCAAAGCCTGCCCGAGACTGGAACCGAAAGCGGGGGTGAACTGGGAACTGGGGCTGGGGTCTCATTGTCGCTGGAGGGAGGAAGGCCTGGAGCGTTGCCAAAGGGGCTGAAGGTGCTAATGTACGGATATGGACGGGGTGGCCGTGGGGGAGCTGGCTGCACGGCTTGCATTTGTCCATATCCAGTCTGAACCTGCGGTGCTGGCACCTGGTAATTCGGGTCGGGTGCAGGGTATCCGGGATAGGGGGCTTGAACAGGCGGCCCTTGAGAATTGCTGGCTGGGTTCGGCCCCTGAATGTTGGCTTGAGGAGAAGCAGCTGGTGACATCGTTTGAGGCATCGTATATTCATTAACCCGAGGAGGCTCCAGTGATTGTCCGGGATTGTAAAGCTGGGGCGGAGAAGAACCTTGAACTAGCACATAATTTGGCTATTGTGGAGGGTAGGCGGGGTAGGCGGGGAAAGCAGCATCCTTGTTGAGTTTCTGCCGCCAAAAGCGGGCGATGAAGCCCTGGGACGAGCTCTGCTTGTTAGAACTGCTCATTTCTTCAACAGCGGGTGGTGTATCGTCGTGAAAGCGTGTTTGAGGAAAATATCACGCTTAAAGCCTTGGCAGCGTGGTGGGTGATATATGTCTGCGCTGGTCACACCCGACGTTCTAGGCATTTGCTTGGGCAGACTCGAACCACGCCGGCCCATTTATGGTCACGGCAAGTATAGCCGGGACTGACCTCTTGCTCAGGATCTGCGACTAATACGGACTCGGTCAAAAAAAGTGTCAGGTGAGACTATATAGGTAAGTATTCATCTCGATCCCCTGATTTCCAACTGTGAGATCCGCTCATCAAGCTGGGCCTTCTCCTCCTCAATCTGCTGCAACTGCAAAATCCTCTGACGCTGAACGTCCAAAATCTCTCGTCAAGCCGGTAGCGCTTCCAGTTCTGCAGCCGTTTGAGGGGCCGCAGTGCTGCTAACCTAGGGAAGTTCCGAATATGCCGGCGTGTCGTACTGTACGGGTGAGTTCCTTGCTGAGTCATTCCATGCAGGCGGGTTGCTGGGTGGTGTGATGGGTAGCTCCGTGGGTTCGTGGTTCTGCCTTGGGTTTGAGTCGATCTATAGGTGGGTTCGTTAGTCAGAATGAACTTGACATAATTTAGGTTAATGAAAACGAGAACAATTACCTCGTGAATAGGGGAATAGGCTACATTAGCTTTCTCGGCGGGCTTAACACCCGTCCCTAATGTGTCAGTGCCGCAAACCTCGAGATGGATTTCAGCAGGCTGATTGAGTCGAGTGGATCGATGTCTTCTGATGAAGATGATCACAGCGATGAGAAATAGCAAGGCAGCAGCGCCAATGCCTGCGCCGATTCCGGCTTTGGCTCCAGTGGATAGCCCTCCAGAGTCGTCTGAATTTGGCGATGATGTACCTCCCAGTTCACCCGGTGGTGCTGAGGTGGTGCTTACAAAGCGTAAACCGGGGGTCAAGGGGTGTGTTTCCAAGATGGAGAGGTCAGACGATTGCCATCGAATCTGTATAAGGGCCGCGGAACTTATGCCGGAGCTGGCGGAGGCTACAGACGGCCAAGATGTAACGGCGACATAGCCACTTCGTTTAGGCAATGTCTGGTTAGTACATGCCTCATTACCCACCTACCGTAGGTATGAGATGCTCACCTGAGAATACAGATCCAAGCAGTCTCCCCAGACAACACTGGTGGGCCTTGGGAGGAATGATATCGAGTGGTGCCCGCGAAAAATCCGGAGGGACAGATTGCAGGTGAATAATAACCAGCGTTTCCGTCCCAGTATGAGCTCCAATTCGGGGGCCCACAGGAAGACAAATAATTCTTCGTGGCAGTTGAAGAATAAACAAAGCCGTCAATACCACAAGGCGGGGTCCAGACAGTCGTCAGCGCTGCCGCAGGTGATGTTCGCGACATGATGGCACTCGGACCGGTTCGCTTTGCGCTATGGTGGGGTCAGAACAACAGCGCAAAAGGACGGATAGGGTGGGAGGTCGCAGCTTGACATTTAAATCACTCATCCGACACATCGTTTATGGCGGTCTCAGCTGAACTGCAACTGCAGTCCCACGGTCGAATCATGGCGTCGCAGATGCGGAATGGCGTCTGAGGCGCTCGGTGTGCCCAATTGTTGCACCGCAAACACCCCCGGTCGAATGATGCTGCTGGGCTCGACGCAGGATGCACAAGCTGATTCAGAAAGGAACGAATTGAGAAAGGCTGCGATCGCCATCCTCAGTATGTTCGATATTAACGCTATAACCCTTACCCTTGACATGCATTGGCGTTTCGGGCATTTTAATATCTTCAAGCGTGCAGCAGACGCTCCCCTACATACCTTCGGTAGGTACCCGTCGTATCCCCGTATTTCTCCCTTGGTTAGCAAGCTTTCTTACTGCAACTTCACTCAATCATACCTAATGTTCAGTTCCCGCACTCCACACTGCCTGGATAGAGCATCCGGCCGCGGCCGGTGAACGTAGAGCCAGGTCGCTTCGAGATTTGTAGGATCCCTAAGGTCTCATCGATGATTGGTGACGAGGACTGGAGATGGTTTGGTAATGGTACTGCCTACAGCTTTACCCCAGCTCTTTGCGTCCGTCACGGGTTCAAAAGTGGGCATAGCCCCAAGGCGCCAAGCCCCAAGAATGACAGTGTGGCTGACGTTGCCTGTCCTGTCACCATGCTATATTAGAAGACGACAAGCCACAAGGTCTCCGTATTGTTACCACGCACGCACATGAGCTCTTACGTGATTTTTTTTCTTTTTTCGTCTTTTTTCTTCTTCTACGAGGATGCTACTTACTGCCCCTAAACTTCAATCAGAAGGTTCAAGCTCGAGTAATCGTCACAGCCGACCGGGACGACGCCCACATTATCACTCCGGTAGCTGACCAGGCAGAGAGCCGTCCGATGGACCGCGAGGCGAAGCGTGCCTTTCTGAGTGATGGCTACGATAGCATGTGTGGCATGTTCCAACAGGTGGTGCAGGGCCAGCTCAGGGTATATCGGAGATGGTGCCTTGCGGACGTCGACCTACTCTTCCGTCATGAAGGACTTTGGGCCGTACCGCCCTTTTCTTACGCGAAAGGGTTATGTTGGACTCACCCCTAGCTCTTGTGCGGTCGGTGACGTAGTTGTTATCTTCCTCGGGGCAAAGTTGCCATCGTTGCCGAGACCGATGGGAGATGGGGCGGCTTATCAGCTGCTTGGGGAGATTTACGTGCACGGTGTCATGTACGGAGAGGCTATGACTGGCGAAGTGGAGATCCGGTGGTTTATTCTTCACTAACTTGAAGGACTTTTCTAGGTTGTTAACGACCTTTTGCGTATTGGGAGTTGGACCAGGTGGCGGCGTAGGTGGAGCTGGACGGGCTGTTGCGGAAGGAACGGAGTGGGTACCCTGATAGGCTGAAGTGCGAGATGTAGTTTTAGCATTAATTATCTTGATGAGGTTTAAATTGATAGTTTTCGACTTTAAAAATTATTGAAATCTATCCACTGAGTACACTAGAAGAGGCTTTGTGTAATATTATAGATTCTCTCACCGTGGAGAGGGAATTGTACGGGCGGGATTCTCGCTCTAACCGCGCTGTAACCAGGCTGGCTAGCTGAGTTGAAATTGTTTCAGTGAGCATGATTGGCTCAAACTGGCTGGTCAGCTGATATACGCGCAACGCAAGGAGGCGTCTACCAAGCGTAGCTGTGCCCGTTTACGCTCGCATGAATCTCTCCATTCCAATCAGCCGACAGAAGAAACAGCCGCAACAAAATGCGGCTACTAAACACAGATACACTAATAGTCGAGGAGTTTCCCGGTCCAGAGCTCAGGGGATGTCCTCCTTTTAGCATCCTCTCACACACCTGGGGCCAAGAAGAGGTCACGCTACAGGAAATGCAGATTCCCACGCACGCCATCCAGTCAAAAGCGGGGTACAAGAAGGTCGAGAGCTGCGCCGCAAAGGCGAAGAGCGACGGATACAGATATATCTGGATTGACACGTGCTGGTGAGCATTCAAGTCTTTGTCCCCCCCCCTTCTCTTTTACTTTTTGTTTCTTTTCTGTTCTGCCCTCAAGGCTGAATTCCGCAGTATCGACAAATCGAGCAGCGCCGAGCTGTCGGAGGCCATCAACTCCATGTACTTATGGTACAAACTCTCGCATGTCTGCTACGCCTATCTAACCGACATCCCGACTTCCTCGGACGTGCTCGGCCAGGAGGCTGACGATAGAGAAACCGACTTGGATTCGGGCTTGAGCTTGGCCGACTTGGACTTGCCTGACTCAGACTTGGCCGACACGGAGTCGGACAGCAGCAGCGACCTCGGTGATTCCTCGTTTGACCGCGACGGTCTCTTCGAGCGTAGCCGGTGGTTCACCCGCGGCTGGACCCTGCAGGAGCTGGTGGCGCCACAAGTGCTCGAGTTTTACGCTGCTGACTGGACCGAGATCGGGACCAAGCTCAGCTTGAGCGATCACCTATCCGTCATCACGCGTATCGATATCGAGGTCCTGCGCGGAAATAGGGAGCCGTCTGACTGTCTCGTGGCCGAGCGCATGTCTTGGGCCGCCCGCCGGACCACCACTCGTATCGAGGACCAAGCCTACTCTCTCCTCGGAATCTTCAACGCCAACATGCCGCTCATCTATGGCGAGGGCAGCTATGCATTCCAGCGACTGCAAGAGGAAGTCATGAAGGCCACCGAGGACTACTCCCTCTTCGCCGCCCACACCCTAACCGATGATGGAGACGGCCGCAATAGTTACGGCCGGAAGATACGGAAAGCCAGCTCCCTCATCCTGGGTGTGCTGGCCTCCAACTACACCATCCATCCGGCTGGTCTCTTCGCCGAGCATCCCCGCAACTTCAACTTCCGGTCACGCGATTTGACCCAACTCGCCCCTAACCACTCGTACCTCAACCCCCTCTCAGAGTCCGACGGCGGTGGCAATGTCTATGACGCACCCTTGATGACAGGGCGGGGCCTGCGGATCCGCCTGCCCATCTACCGGGTCACGGGGAAGGGGGCAAAAACAGCGCGGGGACAGGAAGAAGAGGAATTCTGGCTTGCCCACCTCCACTGCTCTATGTATGGACGGCCCCTCTGCGTGGCTCTGCGGCGGGAGAGTCCGGTGTCGGTCGTGTACCAGCGCGTCCTTGCAAGGGGAATGTGGATGTACTACTCGCACGTACCCGTGCAGGACTTCAAGCCCACAACCATCTACATACGCCACGCCAGGACCCCGTTCTGGAAGAGCTCCCGGATGGCTGATCTTGGCCGTGACCACGGCCGCTTCTCCATCCGCATTGACATGAAGTTGCCGCGGCCGCTGGAGAACCCAAACATCACGTTCCGCAAAGTCAACTTGTATAACCCAAACAGCTGGACACTATCCCGGCTTCAGCATTCACCCGTTGTTCCCGAATCGCTCGGCATCGGCGACACGGTCTTCATGCGGTGTGTGCCGAGAGATGCCGGCTTTTCCTTTATCCTCGCTTTTGGGCAGAGGTGGTGCCGTGTCTTGGCTCTGGATGACCCGGTCTTTCCCAGCAACCAGGGTGGCTTGTTTGATGTTCCGAGTCTGTCGCTAGACAACTCATCACCTGTTCGGTCGGTTGTAGACCGGTTCCTGCAAAATTGGCCCGAGAAAAGCGACAGAAGTTCAGCGGCAATATGCGGCTACCGTGTCGAGGCTGGTTGGAAGACAAGCGGCGTCGATTGGGGATATGTAGTACTTGTGACAGCAGGCCTCGTTAGCGGCGACAGCTGAGTTGAATTAACAATGAATCCCCACTGGCACTTACAGCACAACCACCTCATCCAGTACCAAAACGTCAGCCTCTTCACCCCTGCTTAATAACTCAAACATCAACACCAAAATCCCCCCCTCCCCGCTTGCCAAAACCCTCCTCTCCCTCATCGGCATCACTTACACTGCCTTTAGCATAGGCTGCCTCCTCACCCCTCCTTCGCCCTCTCAATTATCAGCCTCTCCAGCCCTCTCTCCCCGCTACCTTAATCATCACATGTATATTTAACATACGGGAGATCATCGTCAGTAAGGCTTTTCTCCTTATAAAGTGTAGCGCGTCTTTAAAGTGCGGCACAGTGCTGTATGCGAGGATGGGGTTGGGGACTGGGTGGTTATATGGTAAAAGATTTAGGATGAGGGTTGTGCTTGGTGTTAATGTTGATTCAGGGGTTGGTCTGTTAGTGCGGGTTTAGAATTTCAGGGGGTGAATGTCAACTGGGATTCGGTCGTCCGGAAAACTCAAATTATCTACCTAGTCATTGAAGATAAAGACTAATATCGTTTTCTTTCTGCGAGAGAGGCTTGTCACAGCAATAGTGTGATCAAAACGTAAAGAGATCAGATAGGTAGGCGTCAACGATCGCCCCCTTAACCACCCAGACCCCAGACTCGAGATATGTTGTAAATACATGTAATTTATCAATCTCCGACTCACACACCCGCCAAATGCTTCCTAGACCACTCAACCGCCTGTTCCTCGCTCTTCTCCCCCCTCTTCTTCTGCAACGGATCAGCCCTATCCCCACGCACCACAAACCCATGCTTCGCACCACGATACTCCACCGCCTCATGAACCTCCCCTCCCGCAGCCTCATTCTTCCTCTTCAAAATCTCCCTCAACCTCCCCCATTTCTCCATCCCCATCCACTTATCATCCTCCCCATTCGCTACACTCAACGATTGCACCACACCTTCCACATCCTCTGGAATCCCCACCCACGTCGGATGTGCCGTAAACGCACAATCCACTACCACCCACTCAACCCCATCCACCCCAACCACTCTGTTCTCCGCCGTATCATGCGTCAACCACACCGTATACCTCCCTCCCCAGCAAAACCCCACAACCCCCACCTTCGGCACCGCCCCTTCCCCGGGTCCCGCCGGATCTTCTGCCGCCCTCACGGCCCTGACAAGCCCCTACACCCGCGGCGCGACCACCCCCTCCCGATTCCGCACCAGAAGGCTCACCAGCGCCGGGACAGTCGCAACCATCCTCCCAACCCGCTTGGCCACCTTTAGTGGCAGGATATCCCCCGCCGGAGGCACATATTCACTCACTCCTCATCATGAACGACTGCGGCGGGGAATTCCCAGCCATGACATCAGGGACGTAGACTGTGCAGGAGACGCGACGGGCATATGCGTCGGCGAGGGCGCGGGTATTGAGCAGGGAGTAGCCGAATGCGTCGGAGAGGAGGATGATGATTCCGTTCGGTCAGCACTGAATCTGCAGCGTTGTCTCACTTCGCTAGGGTTTCAGAGCCGGTGGTCGCGCGATACGGCCGGCTAATTTGCGCGGTAGCGTCGAATGAACAGTGGTTTAGGCACTCTTTATGTATGCTGACACGCCTGTGGCTGGGACAGGCTCCAGTCACAGCCCTGAGAAGATCACCCCCTTGAATGGCGGGCTCATGGGCCCCCCTTTAATAGCCCCGAATTCCCGTGCCCGCTTCGGGCCTCTGGGCTCCACGATGCCGCTTCAAACTCCACAGTCTGGGGTAATTGAGCCGAAAGAAAATGGGAGACAAAACGTACAAATACGAAAAGTTGGGTGTCAAAGAAATTCGCATTCTTCACTTGTGGCCTGGCGAAAAAGATGACAGCATCTTCGTTGAAATCACCTGCGAGAAACTGCACGGAGACATCAAAAACTACAATGCGCTGTCGTGTCATTGGGGAAAGGAAGACGCAGCCGAGACCATTCGGATAAAGAACGAGGGCCACACTCAGGCATAGAGGCAGTTTCTTGATTCAGCCTCACTCGTCTATCTGCAATTTTGCACAGCCAGACCCACAGGGCCTCAAACCGTCGCCTCCGATAGCTGCAGCGTAGGCCTCATACTGTCGCCCCTGATAGCTGCAACGTATAATCAACACCGTTGTTGGTCTCGCTCGTCAGCTGAAACGGATCAAACAACACCAGGTTCGCCGGGGTGTTGACAACAACAAGCATCGCCTCCTCCCCGCTCACCACCGCCGCCTGCCCATTCCCACCCGGCATATCAACATATCTCACCGCCCCGCTCGCAGCCTTGATCGCCAGCGTTGCAGTGAACGGCGTACCCGCCGTGACATTTGCCACCACATTCCCGGCCCCCTTTAGGGGAATGATATTCGCGCCCATGTATCGCGGTCTCCTCGTGCTCTTGACTTTGTACCGCCCATTGCCCTGCGAATCCAGGTTTGCGTAGCTTATGCTCTTCCGCTGGCTGTTGAAAGCGGCTTGGGCCTTGGGGTGTCCGATATCCACGAAGGCCATCCGCGCCCAGTACCGCGCCACCACGGTCTGGATCTTGGCCGGCGCAACGATCCTCTCCAGCACGTGGAGCGGCGTCTCGTTGCTGTTCTTTTTATAGCTGACCCACACGGCGGGGAACATCGCTGTCCCGAGCCCTGTGTAGTTATCCGGGTTGTTGAACATATCTGCCGAGGGTTAGGGCTTGTGATTCCCGGTTCGGGGCATGGTGTTGAGATGCTGAGAGCCCGGCACATCGCCACCAACAATCAAACCAAATCAGACACCAACTCCCCAGGACAAGATACTCACATGTCAGAAACGGCCAAGCCTGGTAGTAATTCCCCGTATCCCTCGTCCCATCCACAATAACCTGGTGCGAATCCTTAATCACTTTAAAGTCAATAAGCGTGTTCCCCTCCTTCTGGTTATACTTCCCCCTGGCACTCGCACACTTCCCCGAAGTAAGGTACGTATCCGCCACAAAATTCGCCACCGTCTCCCACCACGCCCCCGTCCTCCCCTGATCAATCCACCCCGGCGGGCCGGCCGCATACGTCAACGCATGCCCAAACTCATGCACCACCACCGACGCCTCAGTCATGTACGTCTTGACGACATTCAACCACGCCAGCCCCAGAGTTAAATCCGTCGGGGTATTGGCTGCCGCCCCGGGGAGGGTATCGACCTGGTAGACATTGAGCTTGTTCCACGGCCCGTTTTGCGACTCGAAATTCCGGAAGGAGAGGCCCGGGCTGCGCCACCCGAGGTCGGTTACGAAACACGTGTAGGCGGCTTCGAGCATGGCGATCGCCCCGTCGGCGAGGGAGTCGGAGGTCGCGCCGTAGATGCGGAAGTGGGGAGAGTCGCGGAAGCGGGTGCCGCCCGGGCCGACGCGCGGGTTGGGCGTGAAGTCGGAGGGGGGTGCGGCGGCGGCCGCTGCTGCTGATGCGGGAGAGGGAGAGGGCGTGCCGGCGACGGGGGGTGTCACGGCTAGTGCCGCCGCAAGGAGGAGGTTTGTCCAGGGGCTCATGGCTGGTTGTCAACTTGAAGTTCAAGTTGGCTGTGGTTGATTTGTCCCGCTGGGGCTCCGCGAGGACAGCAGCACGCGCGCAATATGTATGCCATCCTTTTTTTCGGTGGGCCTGAGCAGTAGGGCGAGATAATCTTCCTATTCGTGGTTTTCCCGCGCGCGCCGGGTTAAATGAGGGAGTTGATATTGGCTGGGAGGGGAGTATCGCCCGCTTTGGGAGCCGATGCGGAGGTATTGCGGAGGTAGGCCGTGGCCGCGGGGGATAAATTGTAAATGGTAAATTGGCCCAGCCGGTATTGCGAGGAGCGGTAGGTTGGTAGCTATGGGGTAACGGGTTCTAGAATGCTACGGTTGCGGTTGCTGTTGCTGTTTTGTGGGGGGAAGGGACGGGAGTATGGGTATGGGTATCGCTTGGCGTCCTGAGATTGCTGGTTGATTGACGATTGGCAATCATTTACAGCATTCCACGCTAATTTTCGCAATTGGCTGACTTGATAGGGGCGTATTTGCGACTTTCCTGACGCCTCTTCCCTAGGGTGGAAATAGTTATTGCATGGTTCATTCGCAGTTTAAATCGGAAATCCCAGTCATAAAACACCAGGACCCTTGAATGTTCTTCTCTTTCGTTTCCTGGCCCAGGAGAAGCTGGCTGTCTCATCTTTCGACGCGATATTCAGAATAATTGGCACAGACTTGAATTAACATGCTCCTGCAGGCTGGACCGCCCGTGACCCGTGCCGCCGAGGTGAGACTGCCGCACGGCCAAATTCGCCGCCTTTTTGGCTCGTGTTGTGCCGCATGTCGCAGGGCCAAGCCCCTCAACCACACTGTCGGGTCGCAAGAACCAATCCCGTTCCTGTTCGCAACACCAACCAGGCCAAATTTCAGGCACTGAAGAGGCGCGTAAGGTGTGAAGCGCTGGCACGGTGTTTGGGGCTGGGTATCCCGGATAGCGGCCTGCAGTCAGAATGGAATGGACCAGACGACCAGGCTGGAGGGAGCGAAAGTTCCCTCCCTCCCTCCCTACTACCTACGTACCTTATATATACACCGTGCCTCAGGAGCGGAACATCTCAGTTTCGTCATCACTACGTACATAAAGTCCCACCAACCCAGCCACGACCACCCTCGCTCAAACAAAGAACAGCCGGGAACGTACAACTGCAAACCACCAACGATGGCAGTGGAACTCGACAGCGGCGCCATGCAGCAGCTGCAGGCCGAGCAGCGGGCCCTTCTCGACACTATCGACAAGCTTCGCTTTCTCGGCCTCGGCAACAAATTTCTGGACCTCCCCCAACTGATCGTGGTGGGCGACCAATCGGCCGGCAAATCATCGGTCCTCGAAGCAATCTCGCGCGTTCGGTTTCCCACCAAGGACAGCGTTTGCACCCGCTTCGCCACAGAACTCGTCCTTCGCCAAAGCGCCCAGACCAAAATCGACGTCAAGATCCAGAATGAGAGCCTTGACACCTTCAGCCAGACCAGCTTCGGCATGCAAGACTTGCCTCGCATCATCGAGGAGGCAAAGCGGCACATGGGTATTGGTACCGATTCCAAAAGCTTCTACGAGCAAGTTCTGCGTGTCACCGTCTCGGGGCCCGATGTCCCACAGCTTACTCTCGTGGACCTGCCCGGCTTCTACTGCAACGAGACCGAGTCCCAAGACCTCGAGGGAGTGGCAATCGTCGACCGGCTCGCTGAGAAGTACATGCGCCAGGAGAACAGCATCATCCTGGCTGTCGTGTCAGCCCAGAGCCAGCTAGCCGGCCAGAAGGTCATCAGAGAGGCCAAGAAGCACGACCCCGCCCGGACCCGGACCCTTGGAATCATCACGAAGCCGGACAAGATTGAAGAGGAATCAGACATCGAGCAAATGTACCTTCGCCTGGCCAAGAACCAAGAGTCGTCGCACGAGCTCGCACTTGGCTGGCATGTTCTCCGAAACCGCGCGCATAAAGAGACAGATGCGAGCGACACACAGCGAGATAAGGAAGAGAACCGCTTCTTCCAGTCTGGAGCCTGGTCAACTATCAGCTCACGGGACCGTGGGATTGAAACACTGCGCGAGAAGCTCAGCCAGGTTCTCCTCGGTCATATCCAGCAAAAGCTTCCAAATCTGATCGCAAAAATTGAGGAGCACATCAGAAGCCACCAGGAAAGACTTCGAACGCTTGGAGAGCCGCGCTCATCTCCCACCGAGGTTAGAAAGTATCTGACCAGCATCAGCACCAAGTTCCAACGTCTCGCCTCGGATGGCATTTCCGGAAACTATCTCGACCCCTTCTTCGGTGGTCTATTCCCGGACCAATCGGCTGCCTCGTATACAGACCGCCGAATAAAGAAGATTCGTGCCCTGATTCGAGACATGAATCGGGCTTTTTACCATGTTCTTCTGAAGAGCGGCGAGAGGCGGCACATCCAATGGCCAAAGAACAGCGACGGCGAAGGCGACAGCAAGGATGAAGACGAAAACGAAGATGGCAGGGATGAAAAGAGCAGAGAAAGCGAAGATGCCAGTGGTTTTGCACCACAATACCTGCAACCGTTGATCTCTCTTTACACGCTGGGCGATCCTATATTTGTTTCCATCAAGGAACTGAAGGATGAGTTGGAGGAACTGGCGTCTGAGAACCAAGGTGTAGAGTTCCCAGGCTCCGCCAATGACAAGGTAACGCTGTCTTTGTTCCGAGACCAGGCAACACCTTGGGAGGAGATAGCCAATCAGCACATCGATCGGGTCACCGAATTCGCAGGCTCATTTACACATCAACTTCTGCTCCACGTTGTTGGCCCGGACTCGAAGACCGCAGAATCGCTCTCGAGGAATATTCTGGACGTATATTTTGACCGGAAGAAGAAGGAACTTCATACGAAACTGGCCGAGCTCCTTCGACACTACAAAACAGGATATGACCCACAGCCCCTCTACGAGGACTTTCGCACGACTGTGGAACGTCGAAAGAACGGGCGCCTCGTTCAACAGGTCTCCGAGAATCTCCTCCGAAGTCACCCAGAGTTGTTTTCGGAAAAGTCGAAGGGGAAACTAACCCGAGAGGTCCTTGCTCAGGCCATTCTGAGCTCCTCGAAGGACCTGAAGAGCGAGTTCAACCCTGAACAAATCATTGACAACATGACAGCCTATTACGAGGTTCGGCACTCCCCACCCCCCATTCAATGACACCAGGATAGTGCTAACATGTTGCAGATGTCTCTAAAAGTGTTTGCGAATAACGTCATGATCCTCGCGCTCGAAAACTGTCTAGTTTCCGAGATCCCCGATATTCTTACTCCCGATAACGTACAAGGAATGAGCGACGAAATAGTCGTATCCCTCGCTTCGGAGTCCAAGCAAATCAAGACAGAGCGCGAGGACCTTCAGGGCCAGTTGACAAAACTCCAAGCTGGCTTCGCTGCGTGCCAGGCGTACAGACCGAGACGGACACTTGGTATGCTTTAACGTCCCTGACTGCCGCCGAGTGTCAAAGGCAGAGGGTCTACCAGATAACTGACTGAAATATATAGACCTCTTGACGCCACCTCCAAACTTGAGTGTTAGGGGAGCCAGCACGGTATTGACACCACCTACCTCAACAGCAGCTTCACCCCGGTTTCAGGTCACGTCTAGTGACAGCACTTCGTCGCCGATGGCATCCAACGACCAAACAACGCCTAGTAAACCGCCTCTTGGGAACTCCAGCCTGAGTTCAGGACAAGGTTTCGTCTCAAAATCAGTCCCCACACAGAGTACCCCTTCAGCCTTCGGCACGAGTCCCGGACAAGGCCCCTCAAATCCAGTTCCCGCACAGAGTACTCCTTCGTTGTTCGGCTCGAGTTCCGGAAAAGGTTTCTTCTCGAAATCAGTCCCGGCACAGAGTACTCCTTCGTTGTTTAGCCCGAGTTCCGGACAAGGTTTCTCTTCGAAATCAGCCCCAGCACAAAGTACTCCTTCGTTGTTCGGCTCGAGTTCTGGACAAGGTTTCTCCTCAAAACCTGTCCCCGCGCAGAGCCCACCTGATTGGTCGATACCCAGCTCTAATCTACCTAAATCAGTCAATTCATTTTCATTCGCGCCAGCATCCACCAGTACCTTCGGTACAGGCTTCGGTAACTCTGGGAGCTGTTAGCTCTGTACCTCCCGACAAAGTTTAGCATCAATGCTAACCCTCTTCAAAGTCTTCAAACCAAAGGCACCGGGCACGGTGTCAGCGGTGTTTGCTCCGACTTTGGAACTCAATGGGTCAAGCGAGACGAACAAGAATGCGCACACGACACTGGTGGCCATGCCGGCGTATAAGGGCTGGTCAATGGAGGAACTTAGGCTAGCGGACTATGAGTCTGGGAGAGTTGGAAAAGAGGAGGTTGGAAAACCGGCTCACTTGAGAGATTGGAAATTGAAATCATGGCGCGTGCAAAAGACAGGTTGAGATAAGCAGTTTGGTAATTGCCGAGCGCCCTTCTTTCTTTTCAACAATGATACTTTGACTGTTTTCACCGTAGCCTTTTTGCATTCTCCAGCGACCTACTCTGATGTAATCAATAAGTTGCTATCTGCTGGGCTGGCTGATTGGTCCTTCTATTTTGGCTAGCCTTCGAATAGCGAGCATCTGGTAATATCCTCTTAAGTCATCTAGAGCCAAGGCATTAGAACAAATGTCTATGGCTACTTGATTTGGAAGAGAGAAGGAGTTGGAACCCTGAACGGCTGGCAAAAGCCTGGGTAAAACCTAAAGGTGACTGGGAAGCTGCCTAGAACCCACTGAAAGAAACTAAGGCAAGATCGGACGACAAATATAAAAACCACGCCACATTGGTGTGGCCTGGTGAGCTGAGTAACTGATAACTTAACTGTCTTAAGCCTCAGCACTGCTATACCCCTCCTAGGACCACCCGCAGAGTACTTCGTCATTGACACTCTGCTTGCATAACTCATCCGTACCCACATACCTCCTTTCTATTTGCAGATAATAATCTCAGGCAGCATCTAAGTATTAAAGAGTGGCCATACATGTTCATTACCTGCACGAAGAGTAGCAGCACGCGGACTTTGTCTCATTGGTTACTGGCCTCATTATGCAGTGTTTAGGGGTAATGACACAGGGTTAGGGTGTCGGTGCACGAGCCAGCCGCACAGGCCTGAACCTCGGCCCACAATTGCCCGCTAATTGTTAATTGAGACGCGTCTGCAGCCCACTTCGAAAACGCGTCTCCCTCCCCACCACATTGTCAATGCCGGCCTCTACGCTTGGCAATCCGTCAACAACACCCAATTCTCGTGTCATGTCATTGTCTCGATCGGTCTTGGAGGAAAATTGATCAACAGGCCTCACGATGCTCGCCCCGTCGTCCCCGATTGCCTTCCCGCAGAGCTCGTCGCCTCCGAATGGCAAGCGCCCGAGGCCAAACGATGCTCCCAAGCCTGCAAAACCACGCGTTTTTGGTGGATTTGTCGATGACGACTCCGACGACGATGACAACAATGAAGTCATCCGGGAACCCTCTCCCAAGAGGAGGATGCTAGACCACGATACCCAGGCTATTGAGAAAGCGCCACGCGTTGTCGGTGGATTTGTCGACTCCGACTCCGACAACGACGACGATGAAGTCATCCGCGAACTCTCTCTCAAGAGAATGCTCGACCATGATATCCACATCATCGAGAAAGCAATAGACAGCCAAGGGACAGCCCCAGCCGCCCAGAAAGTCACAACAACGCCCCCGGACAGCCAGCTTAACGACGAGTCCGAGGAAGAAGCAGAGCGTTATGAGCGCCTGTTTGGTACACAGACCAGATCCATACTCTCCAGCACTACAACCACCGCTTCCTACCAGCTCCGGACATGCGCTGGCAAGTCGATGCCGATACGAGAGCGAAAGGCGACGACTGCGGTATCCTACAAGACGATGGCGGCCGCGAGATCCAAGACGAAGGAAGGGCGCGCAAAGAAGGAGTTCTACGGAATCGACATCCACGAGCTGATTGACTCGGCGAACAAGGAGATTGCCGATGCGCGCAAGGAGGCTGCCGCCGCCCCGATCACACCCCCCGCCAACCCAGACAAGCCCGTCCCGTCCATAGAGCCAGGGAACGCCAAGAAGCAGAAGAAGACGCTATTGTGGACAGAAAAATACCGGGCGCGGAATTTCATGGACCTGGTCGGTGACGATCTGACGAACCGCCAAGTTCTCCGTTGGCTGAAGCGCTGGGACCCCCTGGTGTTCCCGCACACCGCGAAGAGCAAGTCCGTCCGACGGCATGGCCAGCAAAACCAGCAACAAGAGGAGGAGAAACCACACCGCAAGATTCTGATGCTCACCGGGCCGCCTGGTCTGGGAAAGACGACTCTCGCACACGTGTGCGCGAAGCAGGCCGGCTACGAGGTCATGGAGATCAACGCAAGCGATGACCGCAGCAAAGACGTTGTCAAGGGCCGCATCCGCACAAGTCTCGGGACGGAGTCTGTCAAGACTGTTGAGAATAAGAAGCCTCAGGCTGGAAACCAACCAAAGGTTGCTCGCCCAGTCTGCGTGATTGTCGACGAAGTCGATGGTGTTGTTAGTGGTTCCGGAGGATCTGGTGAGGGTGGCTTCGTCAGGGCCCTGATCGACCTCATCACTCTTGATCAGAAGAACAGCGCTGGTGCTGGAACTGGGCCTTCGGGAGCGTCTCGCCGGAAGAAGAAAACGGATGATTTTCGACAGATGCGACCTCTGATTCTGATCTGCAACGACGTTTACCACCCCTCGCTCCGCCCACTTCGACAATCTGGCCTTGCTGAAATTATCCACGTGGGAAAGCCATCGGTTGAGGCTGTTGTCACACGACTCAAAGCTGTGTTCGAGAAGGAGGGCATCCCATGCGAAAAGGACGCAGCACGGAAGCTATGCGAATCTGCATGGGGCATGTCAAGTGGCATCGACGCCAAGAAGGGACTCGAGAGTAACGCCGAGGGTGACCTACGAGGAGTGATGGTTGTCGGTGAATGGGTTGCCGGACGACTGAGGGCGACTTCCACCGGCCCCACCCCGACACTCACCCGCAGCTGGGTTGACAAGCATATCGTCCAAAGTCTTGCTCACGGCGGGGGCGGTGCGAGGGGTCTCGGTCGCGGCGGCACCAAGGAGATTGTCACACGTATCTTCCAGGACGGTGCTGGCTTTCCCAAGCAGACAATCGCAGTCGCTTCGTCCAAAAAGACCCAGCACGAGCTACCTCAGGCGCAACTTGGCTTCGCCGAGAACCAAAAGAAGTATGCCATGGATCGACTCCGCGAGATGATCGAGACGGGCGGCGAAGTCGATCGTGTCATGACAGGCATCTTTGCTGAGTATCCCAACCGCGACTTCAACGACGACTGCTTCCTCACCAAGCCCAACGCCGCCTATGAGTGGATGTATTTCCATGACGCATGTTCATCCCGCTTGTTTGGCAGCCAAGAGTGGGAGCTGATTCCCTACATCAGCCACCCTATCCTCGCCTGTCACCTCCTCTTCGCCTCTCCGCGCCGCTATCAGCCTCCGACCGCGAACGCTTCCGAGGCGAAGTGGGGTGACATCAGCGCTGGAGCCGTTGTGCAACTACGGCCATTCACTGGCCCGCGCGCCGACTTCGAGGCATACGAGACCGAAAAGGTCAACCGAGCTGCTCTCCAGGGCATCCAGAGCCAGCTTCCCCCTCACCTGTACCGGTCCTTCCGCAGCCCGGAGGACCTAGCGACCGGTTTCCTCCCATATCTAGCGCGGCTCGTGTCGCCTGACGTGAAGCCCGTCGTGGTTGGCGGCAGCGACAAGTCCGGCTCGATAGCCAGTGTCCGCCGAGAAACCGAGAAGGCCATGGTGCGCCGCGCCGCCTTGGTTCTCGCCGAGGTTGGCATCGAGCTCCAAAAGGGGCGCATCGAGACAGACGCCGCCGCCGGTCCAACTGCCCGCCCACAGTGGGTGTATCGGATGGAGCCGTGAGTAACCCCCCTCTTCCTTTCACGTCGCCTGCTAACTCCCATCCCAGTGACATCGACGCCTTGGCCACCTTCGAGACAGCCGGCGCCCTAGTTGTCTCCATGCAAGCCCCCACGCGATACGCCGTCCGACAGGTCCTTGACCAAGAGCTCCAGCGCACCATCACACAGCGCGAGAACGCCGCCCGTCAAGCCCGGCTTCGTCAAGGCGGCGCAATCGACCCATCATATGTCTTCAACGACAAAGATAATACAAACCGCAAGAAGAACAAGCCCGACATCTCCGGAGCTGGAAACGTGAATGTCAAACGGGATTTTTTCGGGCGGATCATCGTCGAGACCACGGCCCCGCTCAGCGAGACGGATGGAAATGGCTCGGGGAAGAGGCAGAGGGGTGGCAAGGATGATAAGGGCCAGAGGGTGTGGGTTACGTATCATGAGGGGCTGAATAATGCGGTGACGAAGCCGATTACGCTGGAGGAGTTTCTTAGGGGGTTTTAGATGGAGACGATGGGGAGCGGTTCCTGAGTGGGGAGTGATGGAGTTCGGTGTGGGGTTTGGCGTCGGTTTGTTTGTGTCGCCGTTGCATAGTGTGGAGGCGGGCGTTCGTGCTTAGGATTGGATGGGCGAGCAAGCTCTGGGTACATGCGTGTTGGACAATCAATGTGTATTTGGTACCTGTTTCCTGACTAAGCTTTTCTGGTCGCTAATTGGCTGGCTGGCTCTCGGGTTGTCAGCCTTGTACCCTAGAAAAGGCAATTGGTACTAGCGCAACCCCTTTTTAATTGAGGCCGTCTCGGTGTACGGTGGTCAACGTCTCCGTGTACGGTAGCCCCACATATTTTGCCATACATAACCCTAACCCTGCGCGTAACACTTGACCCCACATAACCCCGCGCACCTGTGACAGCTGCTAGACCGCACCTAAATGCCACCCCATTAATTGGAACGCACGTAAACAAGGCTCACACAGCGAAACTAAGCCAAATCCGCGTTTTCCGTAATAAAATTACAAATAACTACTATTATTATAATGATAACTAAGCCGTAAGCTTACCTTCTAATTAGCCAGAACCGTTATTAACACTTTAACTTAATGTTAAGGCTTATGACCGTATAACCTTAGTTCCTTACGTTTCTACTCTCCTTATAACCCCTAACAGCGTGGAGGAGGTTATTATCGTCGTTAAGGATAGTGTACGGGCATTATTACAACCTTAAGAGGCGTTACTAGACGTTAAGACTGTAATTCCATTAGTTATAACTGTTGTTTGGCTCTTCTTTAGTATTACACCCTCTTATTATGATAGATCATAGTGAATACTTAGTATTATACCTAACTTACGGCCTGTAGATTACCTTAACGCCTTATTACACAGTGTTGCTACAGTCACGCTACACGCCCCTAAGCCTTTACCCCTAACCGCGCCCCTACCCTTAACTGGCTAGCTGTTTAAAATTATAAGGGGCTAGCTAGCTGGAATGGTAGTTTAATTGCCCTATAGAAGCGGCGTTGTTAATATAAGTGTGGAGGGATTACTTATAAAGGCTATAAAGCCATATAGTTTACCCTTAATATTAGTGATATAGTTAAACTCCTATAAATGGAGATACCTATTGTTATTAGCGATACTCCTCTTTAATTACTAGAAAGAGTGGAAGCCCTCTTTAGCTAATAATAATTATTTAGTTTAGTATTTATAAAGGAGGTTATAATTACAGGGTATACTGTACTAAGCTGTAAATCGCTTGGTAAAATCGTTAAAAGGTTTTAATGTAAGATTAGTTTAAGTAGGTATAGTATTAAGTATCACCTTATATTATTCCCTTACGAGATTTAAGGCTTTAGAGGAGACGATATAAGGCACTTTATTAAGCTAACCTTTATTTAAGAAGTTATAACAGAGGCGCTTTTTCTCTACCTTTAAGGCCTTATTAATATTCCATTTTATAACCTTAATTATCTTAATTACTTAGTAAATTATATAATTAACAGTACTGTTATTATTAATAATAAATGACTTAAGATATCAGTTTACAGACTATACTAATAATATAGTTTATTAACTGAAGTTAAGTTATATATTAATATAATAATTAGCTTATTGCTTTTTATAAGGTATTTAGATCTCTTTAAAGTATTTAATAATGTTGGTTTATTAAGGAAAGTAGGCTTTTAGCTTCTCCTAAGTAGTGTTAAAATTATCTTTAGTGTAAGAGTACATAACACACTTTTATAGCCTATAAATACTAGTTATAAAGTACTCCACGGACTCTGGAGTTAGGTTAAGGCAGTTATTTATCGGTCTGTTATTATAATCCATAACTCTCTCCTCCTAACTGTTAATTAAATAGTTAAGATTATCTGTTAGACTGTTAGACTTTATAAGGGTAAGGGCTATAGTAACTGCCTTTATAGCTTTCTTATTCTACTTCTTTTTAATATTTAAGCTAGCATTTTTATTAAGATAAAATATATAGACTTAAAGTAAGGTTTAAGGGTATTACAAGGTAATAGTATTCTTTATAATGGTGTTAAAATTAGTAATAGTAATAAGTAGTGGAGGTATACAGATCTCTTAACGTATACAGTTAACTTACTTTATTAACTAGTTAAATCCTTCTTGCTGTTTATTATTAATTAAGTTAAACCTACACGAAATAGCCATTTTAAGGTGGTTTAAAGCTATTACCTAAAAGAAAACCAGCCTTTTATTATTAGTCTTATAAGTGTTATTATATGGTTACACTTAGTAGTAATAAGCTTATTACTTCTTTATCTAGTTAGTAGATTAAAACAGGCCTTTTAGTTTCTATATATTATTATTACTGCTGTTATTCTGGGATTATACCCACTTAACTTAGTAGTTAATACTTTAGTTATTAAGTATCTTTATTACTAATGGGAAGGGGTTATACCTATTTATAGCCTTTTTCCAGAGTTTGTAACGACAGTTCCGGAGTTAATAATACGTGAAGATAATACTTTCGAACTGACGCTGTAACTTTATAGCTAACTTTTAGTTATTAACTGCTAGTCAATCGATACACAGCTTAATAAAGTCCTTATAATTGTTAGTAAACTTATTACTAGCTTTATAATCCTTAAGGGAGTGATTCTAGTAATGTTAGTAATCCCTAAGCCTAACCTTAAAGGTTTAGAGTTAGCTGTTTATAGCGTTTGCCTTAGCGATACCCTCTTATAGGCACTTAACCTTAATAGTCGATATTTAGTGAGAATAGGCCTTTAAGGCTTAAATCTTACCTTTAACGCAGCTGTAGTAATATCTTTTGTAGCTAAAGTCCTTGAACTTGTTATTACAACGTAGGCGAATAATCACGAATTGAGCCTTAGCGTAGTACTTATAGAGGTTGGCCTTTAGGTCTTTAAGGGAGGTATACTTGTGTGTAAGAAGCTTGTGGCCTGGTGGAGGGTTAGAGAAAGGAACCATATCGTTACGATCGTTTACATTACCACTATCATCGGAATCCGAGTCGTTGCAGCCGTTCCACTCGCTGGAATCGTCCGACTCGATCGCGGAAGACTCTATTCTTATAAAAGATTAGTAGGGCAATTGATTGGGAGGTTTTTCGGCTTACTGCAGCGATTAGTTATTAGTGCGTGGCGTGGTTGAGGCTTGCAATTGTGATGGTAATGGTCGTGTGGAATGCGGGGTGGTGGTTTGGATGTGGGTGAAAATTCTTTCGCGCGCGCGGATGCGGGCTGGCAGCTGTCACAGATGTATGGGGGGTTACCTAAGGGTTAGGGTTATGTATGGCAAAATATGTGGGGCTATAGTACACGGAGACGTTGACCACCGTACACCGAGACGGCCTCTTTTAATTAGTCCTCGCGCATTCAGTTGTGGCAGTACTTACCGCCTGGTAGCACCAGTTCTGCGGACTGCTGGCCGCCCAGAAATTTGGTGATGCTCTTCTCTCTCAGGGCCGATCCAAGTCCGCCGAGGTCGCTTTTCGAAACCTAGCTGCAGCCGGTAGTAGATTGATTACTGGACGTCCTTCGCGCGGACTGGTGATTCGAACAGGCCAGACAGGGGGTACTTAGAGGCCCTGACTTCGAGTCTACATTTTTCTAAGTCAATACTAAGTAGATGCCAACAAAGACAGTACCATCCCAATCATCGGATTTTAACAGATTTAAAAGCCAGTAAACTGGACAATTTCCTGCTTTGAAGGCGTCTGGGGAACCATGAGTAAGTCATCACACTAGGGGATTGGCGCAGCAAGGATGGTAGAATTCGGCTGGTGATCCTGGACGGGTCGCTGAACATGGTAATGATGAGTCAGCAGCGAAACTAACTTTTACTTCGTCGGTATTGCTTTTTGTGATTGTTGACACCGACAAATGTTCCACGGCGGCGGCCCAAGGCAATGGGCAAGCGGTTGAAACCCTAGCCACAGGTTAGCTTCCATCTATAGCTCGGTTTCCGAGGTCGGGAGGTGGCTTCGGTACGTCGCCTCTGACAGTGAGCTATTCCAGTAAAAGGGAGTAGAGACTTGATAATATCCCGTGTATACGACACCTCAGCAAGAACCTAGACTCGCCCGTACCGCTTTGGTAGTACCAAAAGGCAGACGACATACTGTCGAGTCTGAAGCCCTGAGACAGATTGCAAGAGACATTGAGTGAAAAACAAATCGTAGGTGACGTAGGTGATATCTCACCTCGGGCTGGGCTGGCCGAGTCGATATCCAGTCAGCCGAGTTGCCTTCTTGTTAGCATCCGCAGCTTGTCTTTGATACGGCAATACTCACACTTGCATACCATCGTCATATATCGAACTTTCCGGGCCGCCTGTATACTCACTCAACGTCGAGTCAAGGCTGCTTATCAGCCCCGGCGCCCGGTCTTTCTCATCGCTATCCACCTGACAATGCTGTCAACGGCAAACCGGGCGGAGCTCTCACCTTTATTCTGCGAAAAACAGTGATGACTACCAGTTGGTATGATGGCCTAGGAATTTGCACGCCTTGCGTGTATAGTGGCGGATGCGGCTGGCGCCGGGGGACTCAAGCTGTGCTGGGAAAGAACTTAAAGAACGCGAGAGGTCTGCGGGCCAAGCATAACCAATACCGAGGGATATGATGTTTAGTGAGAATAAATGAGAAGCCGAAGGAAGATATGTAAAGATACCTGATACACAATGGAAGGCATGTAACTTGTGAACATGACGCACCATGACCCGGCAGAGCGAACTTGAAAGACCAGAACGCACCACGCTTCGAGAAGATGTCACCCACCAAGGACCTTAACAGCATGCGTGCCTGCGCGTCACAAAAGGAACAGGGACGCAAGTGGGTCAGGTCCTTCCTGCTCTGTTTGCCCCGCCTGACCCCGTGGCCGTGTCGGCTCGGAGGTCCTTCGCCACCTCCGGCTTTTTCATCCGGCGTTCCCCCCTCCCGTGACGTGTCGGGGCAGCTCCCTGGGGATTGGCCGACTCTGAGGGGCTCTCGGCTTGGTTTCGGGTCCGTGACTCCGCGCTCTCTTTGGTCTGGTTTCGAGTGAGTATGTGCGTGTGTGTTTGACGAATGGGAAAGAGCGACTGAGTGCTTTGTTGGTGTCGCTTTGGCGCTGAGTCCTTCTATGGGCTTGGAATGTGAATATACGGCCAACGGTATTGAGTCAGGTTCCAACTGACTGGTTCGAACAGTTGCTCGGTGGCTGGCTCCTAGGTTGGGGCCTTCAAGCCTTGCGAGTCTCAGCATTTCAGCAGGCCTCCTCAGCAGACTTAAGTGTGGAGTGTGTCATTTGGCACCAGTACTGATGGGTCTGTCATGACAAACAGCTCGCTCTCGTTGATTCCCTTTTCAATCTCAACAGCTGCTTCCAGTCCTCCAGTCGCCTCTGCTTCACAGTCGCTGTTTCCCAAGAGCGTAGAACGGCAGTGTCAAGTGGTGCCATTGCCGATGGGGCTATCATGACGAGTGGCTCGCTCTCAGGCTCGTTGCTTTTCAATCCCAACAGCAGCTCCCAGTCCCCTAGTCGCTACTGCCTTGCTGGAGTCAGGCTGTCTCCAAGTGTGGAGTGGCATTGTCATATAGTACTAGTGTTGATGACTATGGTGACATGATTCCATTTCAATCCCAACAGCGGCTTTCTTACCGCCGCTGCGCTGGAGCTGTTTCCAAGGAGTGCGGAATTTGTCCGCGTCCTTTAGTGCCAGTTCTTCCCCGCTGATGCCGATCGTGTCATGGCGAATCGCCCTCAGCTGCTCTTCATCCCAACAGCCACCTCCCCACCGCCGCTTCGCTGGAGCTATTTGCAAAGAGTGCGGGGTGCGCCATGTGGTGTCAATGGCTTGCTGATGCTGATGGTGACACGACAAATCGCTCTCAGTCTATTTAAACCCCCAGTGCCAGCAGCCGCTCCCTCAACGCTCCTTCACCATCAATGTTCCCTCACAGCAGCTGAGTTCCATTTTCGCAGCCCTGAATCTTCTCCTCCACAACCGCTCCGCCACAGCCGATTCCTCTCCACTGCTTCACCATAAAAGCTCCCTCACAGCTGCGCTTTCAAAGCCTTGCATCTGCTTCTATCTTCAAAGCCTCTTCGTGGCAGCCGCTTTCTCGCCGCCGATTCACTGTGGGTATTTCCTCACAGCTGCGTTTTCACAGCCTTGGATCTGCCCCTCCACAGCCGCTCCGCGATCGCCGCTTCCTGGCAGCCAACGCCTGAAAGCCACATCCTGGCAGCCGCCCCTAACAGCCGCCCCCTGACAGCTGCTCTCGCAGCCGGTTTTGACAGCCGCTCTCACGCCCGGATTCGACAGCCGAATTTGACAGCCGCTTCCGCAGTCGGTTTCTCACTGCTCGTCCCTTGCAGCTGCTTTCGCAGTTAGTTAGCTCTTCACATGTAAGCCCGTTCTTCAATATATCACGTCTTTCAAGTGTTATCTGCCTTCTTCTGCCTTCTATCCCCTGTATTAGCCTGTTGAAGTGAATTTATGCATAAGATGGGACGATTTATGCATAAATCGTCCCTTGATATGCCTCAAAACGTTCCAAGTACGCCTGCTAATGTCTAAATTATGCATAGGCAGTTTCGAGGAAAGGCCTGGCAGCAACCCCAAACGGCGTCAAACGGCCGGGTTTGAAGCTGTTGACACCTGAGAAGAAACGATTTTGAACGTCACCGACATCGCTCCCGATCGGAGAAGTCCCGATCAATTTCCTGCTCCCGTGGCCTACTGAAGCTCCGTGTGTGACGGGACTTGACGATCGGCCCTTGTTCGAATCAACTTGTAAGTCGTTTGATTCTTGAAACGGCAGACTGTGTAGTCAGGCCTGCAGGCTGTCATACCATCCTCGGGTTCATCCTATTTCAGCCCTGTCCTTGGCACGAGCTGTATTCAGCTGCTCATCCTTCAGAATATACAAGCACAGCATCCCCTCCTCCGCTCAGCCGAATATTCAGCATCATCACTCTTCAGAAAATCCCTTTCACATAGCAGCAGACTTCCCTTAAGCCTTCATTCAGTAACAGACAGCACGTTGACGCTTTGAGAATGCAGCAACCTTTTATACAGCAAACTCCCAGAATAACCCTAACATACCGCCAACGCAATGGACCCCACGCAGCAGAGCATCTACCCCGACCTCTCGTCACTCGTCGACACAGCGTTCGGCATGATGCCTTCCTCCTCGTCTGCTGGTACCGGGTACGTCGCTCAGTCCGCAACCACCTCTTCTCCCTGGATGGGCAACGCGTACGCTGCTCAGTCCAGTCTCTTCGACGCCACCGGCGGCTACGCGTACGCCGCCCAGCCCATGAACACCTCCTCCTCGATGAGCAACGTGTACACTGCTCAGTCCAACGGCCCCTTCGATGCTGTAAGCACTGGGTACACCGCCCAGGCCCCCCCTCCCACCTCCAACGCCCTTGGTGTCTCGGCCAGCAAGCCCGCCACCAAGAGACGCACCTCCCGGGCCGGCCCGCGCCCGTCAGCCGTAGCCCGCCGATCTCGCAAAGGCAAGGCCCGCGCGACCGCGACCCCCGGCCCCTCCACCCCGGCCGGCCCCTCCAAATCACCCCCCGCCTCGCCCTCGCCCTCCCTCTCGGCCATCCCCTCGGCCCCCAAGCCCGCCTCCTCCTCCCGCCGCGGCGCCGCAGCCAAGCCCCCCGGCACCAAGCGCACGCTGATCCCCCTGACGGACAGCATGAGCGATGGAGAGCGGGCCCAAGCCAAACTCGAGAACTACCGGGTCCGCAACAGCGACAGCGCCACCAAGTCTCGCGCGCGCAAGAACATGGCCGTGGTGGAGGGGGCGCTCGCTGCCAAGGGGTTTGCCTCCAACTGCGAGCTGCTGCTCGAGCTGGTGGGGGAGTGTGAGCGGGAGATGGTGCGGAGCGGCATGGGAGAGAGCTGGGAGCGAGTGAAGAGGGGGGTTTTGGAGCGGAGGGGGATGAGCCCGGACCAGGAGGTGAAGGAGGTGTTGTTCAAGAGAGATGAGAGTTTGCTAGCGTTTATGGCAGATCCGGAGGAGTCAAAGAGGGAGTTGGAGGATAAGGTAGCAAAGGGTGAGCTGGTCAAGCTTGGCCTGGCGTTTTCGGATGCTGTTGCCAGGCTGGTGGGAAGGGAGGCGAGGGAGGCAGGGGAGAAGGAGAAAGAGGAGCTGAGGGAGAGGATTGCGGCGGCCGCGAAGGCCAGGGAGGAGGGGTGGAGGGAGGTCGAGGCGTTGAAGGAGAAGCTCAACGCGAAGGTCAACAAGGTCCGGAAGACGGAGGGCGAAGTCGCTTCGCTGAGGGCCACGGCGGTCTGGTACGGCCAGGAGGACTACTTCTCGGCGTACTTCAGCGCCGACCACGCTCCCGCCGCCCCCGCCGCCCAGACAGCCTCCACCGCCCCGACAGCCC
>Ga0247780_1000631_pt1 | contig 31048 bp, 34 predicted proteins | sample UWRJL079202R5_FD_179927 | JGI IMG/M metagenome (GOLD analysis project Ga0247780, IMG submission 179927) | Plant litter microbial communities from Arlington Agricultural Research Station in Wisconsin, United States - UWRJ-L079-202R-5 | ecosystem: Environmental > Terrestrial > Plant litter >... | reverse complement strand
AGCGCTAATTGACGTTATCGTCACCCTGGGGGGCACCGGATTTGTCTTTGCCGACGGCGTAGACGTTGAAGGACGAGATGGGGATGGTGCATCGAGAAGTCATCACCGCCGGGCCTGGCGTTATGGCTGCCTTGCTGAACAGCTCGTCCGAGCGCGCCCGGAACTCGAACTCGGCGCTGGTGTACTCGCCCTCAATGATGGCGTGTGCCCGGGCGGATGGGCCGGGCGGCGGTGGAGTCGAAACGGAAGCGATCCCTCGTGCCGCACGCCGCCAAACTCGACAAAGTCGAACATCGAGAACCGCAGCGTCGACTTGCCAAAGACAGACAGCGAGAAGGCGTCGTTGTCGGAGATGGATGCCTTCCACGCACCGGCAGCACGGAAGCTCAAGTTCAATAAGAGGTACCCCAAGGCCTGTTTAAATTGACTCTGCCCGCGTTGCGGCTTTGGCTTCTGGTAGGTAAAGCGTGTTACCACTTGGCCACCTTAGGATCCTTTTGGGCTTCCTGAAGGATCTGCCACATCTGAACATCTGAACATATGGCTAGCCCTCCGTCCTCCTAGTCTGCGGATCTCAAGTTCAGTCAAGCGTACGTCCTAACGCAGCGGATCGGGGAGAATTGCGGATCAAACGAGTTCGAAGACTAGCGAGATCCGTCCCTCCAATGCCGGCCGCGTCGTGTTGCGCTGCGTTACGTTGCGAGTCTGAGCTTGAGTGTGGCATTTTTGCCATTTGTTGGGATACGCGAAGCCAGAGAAAACGAAAGGAATGAGGAGGAAAGGCAGAATCGTGGCGATGGGCCGAGGGCATGAAAGTATTTTATCTTGAAGAGTTGACCTCACGATCCAGCAGCTGGTACGCGGGGCACCGGAATGAGAGACAAGATTTGGGTCCGTGTGTTGAGCCGTGATTGGCGGATGCCGCTGCCAGGCGAGGTGCGGCCGAACACTCAGAAAACGGAAGCCTCGACGGCAACACATAGATTACATATATAGCCCGACGATGATCCTACGACTTCTGGCCGGGCGATTGGCACGGCCGACTACGAGGAGAGGAGATTTTGCTCAGCTTGAGACCCGGTACTAGGGAGCAGCATCCGGAGGGTAACATATCACAAGGAGCCTCAGCTACTATAGTGACGAAGCCTGAATCCCGCAGAATAGTCAGTAAAAGAAGGCTCTAGCTGGAAGTTAGAGCTAGAGGACAGAGCTCCACAAGCAATACAATCAAGCAGTTGCAACCCCTTCAAATCCACTGAATCTAGTGTCCAGTGCTTCTGACAGCTATCCTACTCTGCTGTCTCAGGCACCTCTAAAGCGTCCTGGAAGTCATTCAGATCATCACCACTTTCATCATCGTCCCTCTCAGCATAAAAGTCATCCTTGGCACGAGACCATGGCGTAAGGCCGGAAAGAAGGTTAGCCGTCCGTTTACCATCCTCAGCCAGCACAGGATCTGGTGCAATATTGATGACTGAGAGTAGGTTGTCAAACGCTACAATTAGCTCCTCTGCTACGTCCATTCGTTGGCGAAGTATAGCTTTAAAGTCCGCAAGCGTGTAATTCTTATCCTGCTTGGATCGGAGATGACTGGTGCTGGCTAGGATAGCCAACGTCTCGCAATCACCGTAAAGAGCCGCGATTTCGAGTAGATTAGGCCCTTTAAGACGGGGGCAGGCGGCATATTCGGCCCAGCGGTCGAGAAATAGGCGCAGGGTATTGTGGCTGTTGCACTTGATTGCCGTAGTAAGTGGCGTCTCGCCCGTGGTTGCCAAGGCGTTTATGTCGGCGCCGTATTCAAGGAGAAGGATGGCGAAGCTTGCGTTGTCATTCCTTGTGGCATGGAAGAGTGGCGTTTGATCCTCGGCGGTGAGCGAATTCGGGTCCGCGCCAAAGTCGAGCAGTCTCTTGAGAAGCGTCGCGTCCTTGGTGTTTCTCGATGCAACACTGAGAGGGCTTCCTTTCTTGACACCCTTGGGAGGAGATGGGTCAGGGTCTGCCCCTGCCTCGAGGAGGAGCTCGACGCAGGTGGTGTGGCCTTGGGCGGCTGCGTTTGATAGCGGCCCTGATACCTGGACATCCATGATATTGGGATCCGCTCCATGGATGAGCAAGATTGCGACAGCATGCGCATCCCCTCTAGCGGCCGCCCAGGCCAATGGTGTGCGGCCCATGGCGTCTTGCATGTTGACAGTATCGGGGTTCCAGACAAGCTCTTGTTCCAGGTTCTGTAGTGACAACCCCAGAACAATACTGTGGGCCTTGGTAAACCGCATGCTCTCGATGAAGTCATCAAGATAGTCGCTGCCCTTTGTGATGGTTCGCAACGCATTGGTGGCCTTTTCCGACAGTCCACCTTCTAGCAAGAAGTGACATGCCTTGATGCGAGGGCTGTTATCAGAGGTGGCGACGGGCCGGTAGTCCGGGTCTGCCCCTGCGTGCATAAGGAATTCCACCGCCTCGTACTGCTTAGCGTAGAGGGCCCACCGAAGCAGCGTGTAGCCGCGGCTGCTGCTGACGTCTCGGGGGGAGGCAAGCCCGTTCCGGAAAAGATATCGGAGTCCGTCGATGTTCCCGGTCTGGGCGAAACTGACGCACTGAGAGGCGTCGGGAACTCGCCTCAGCGTCTCCAAGTATAAGGAAGGTCCTCGGCCCAGGGCCATTCCTACCTGAACCCGGATAATGGCGGACCACATGCTCGCAGGAAACCAGTACTCAACGCTAACCTGCTTCGTCCGGGCTCCCCTGCAATCCTGGTCGTCGCAGCTGGGGCCGATAACAGGCAGCCCAGAATAACCGACAAACAAGCATCCCAAGATGTTATTCAGGATGGACGGAGATGCCGATCGTTGTAGTGTATGGCAGGCGCATGGACAGCCAAGACGGCAAGTCGTCGTGTGTGGCTGGACGCGAAGACCAATACTATCCTGCACTGGGGCCCGAAGCGGAGTTCTCACCTTCTCCCCGGAAGCCAGTCTTGGACGCGGTCGCAATGGCCTGCTGTAGAGTGGGCCGACCTGAATGCGCTCTCTGTCTTGGAGCCGCTCCGACTGTGCCCGAACGAGATCTTCGACTCGGGCGACACGCTCGTCAATTTTCGACATGCTATCCAGGAAGATTTGGCTGAGTTCAACGTGGTCTTGTGCTGATTGCGCTGCGGATCCGAGTGTAATGGTCGAGACTTGCTGGATGTCAAGACGAATTTTCATCATATCCTGGCTGTGCGCAGTTCAATTAGCGGTGAGCCAATGAGTCATAGGTAACAGCACGTACGAATTGGACGCGCCAAGCAGAATATTCAGGCTCGACTTGACGGTCCTGATATCGTCCTGCAGGGTTTGCAGGTTGCCCTGCTCTTTGCGCCAGGCCTTGGCTCCGACAAGAGGTAGCTTGGAATTCGCGGATGCAGCGTTGAGGCGGTCGACGATGGTCGAAATTTCCCGAAGCTTGTTCCTTGCATGACTCAGCAGGTGGGAGAGGGGACCTAGCTGTGCAAAACTTGGCAAGGTGGCTCGCTCCCTCAGCAGCACTGCGACCTGGGTGAGGACGATTTCCAGGTCGGAAACCTCGTTGCTGACTGCATGGAGACGTCCTGGAACGCCTTTGCAGAGTGCGCGCAGGTCGGAAATGGCCGAGCATGTTGATGCTGCCAGACCAGCCAACGTGATGACACTAGCGGCAAGAGACAATGGATCCATGATGTCGCGACAGCGGTTGCAGCAAACGTTGGCAGGTGCGAGTGAATTGGGAGTGGAAAGCGGAGAGGGTTGGGAAGTCGAGCGGGGACGTGCACGTGACATGCACATCCCCGCTTCTAGGCTTCCAACCACATCCCCGCTTCTAGGCTTCAACCACCCAACGCTGGTTGCTCCACGAAGCCGAAACTCGACAAGACAGACGACGCCATTGCCCATCACCATGCGGTTTGGTCACACTATGCATCGGCACTTCGTGCCAGAATGGAGTGAACATTATGTCGACTATAACCTGCTCAAATGTCTCATCAAGTTGTCGAATCTGCCGGGTACGATTGCCCTGGCTGTGTCATCCGTCTACCATCTCGTGCTAACCAACCCCGGCACACAGAAGCCTACCAGCATTTGGATGCGAGTATTTCTTCCTTGGATGGATTCTTACGGCCACGTCTCGACCGTCTAAGCAACAATATCAATTCGGCGGTGCTCGACCCGAAAAAGCTCGGATGGTTCCAAGAGATTAATGCTCGCGCCGTGTGGCGCATCCTCGCTAAGCTCGCGCAACACGGCCAGGTCGATACGCTATCGTATCGCAGCCTTCGGGCTCGATGGCAGACATTGCAATCGGCCTGGGATACGCAACTCGCCTCCATCGTCGACACTACAAGCAGCGGGCCGGTCCTGGCCGAAGTTGCAACTGACACGACTTCTGCTGACGCGATATTGTCAGCCGATGATGACGGGCTTACCGCGCTCCATCTTGCCGTTATCGGCGGGTGTGTGCCAGCGGCATCAGCGATGATTAGCGTGCTGTATGCAGATGGGGGAGAGCGTGCCAGGAATGCCATGGGAGACCTTCTTCTTATCGCTCTCCGAACCCAAAACGACCCCATTATCCACTGCCTGTTGACCAGTTGCGCAGACCTTTATCGTCGGTCCAGCCGCGGCGAAATTGCCCTTCATGTGGCCGTCCAGGTACAGCGCATCGACTACGCCGCCCCCATCCTACAAGCAATGCGCAAACAAGGCGCCAGCCTCGATGTGCCGGACAGCTCCCGAGCCTGGACCCCGCTCTTCTTTGCGTGTGCCAACGGCTGTGCTGAGATGGCTCAGCTCCTCATCGAGGCCGGGTCAAGCCAGGAACAGCGGGATCGTCTCGGCTGGACGGCAAGGGAGATTGCGTCGTATAAAGGCCACCTGGTTGTGGCTGGCTTGTTTGCCGTCTTGGATACCTCATTAACGGGTGGCCCCGCCAACACCCTCTCACATCCCAAGGCAGACGCCAGCAATAGGGGTTGCAGCCCTGACCAACGCGTTATTATTATCAGTCTGGGAGCCACTCACAGCGATCGGGCCGTCGCTGGGCTGGACCTCTCGTTCTGGTTTTGTCAGAAATACGAAGCCGCGTCTTTCGTACTGGACATCTCCGCACCAGGCGCTTCGGAGCGGCGGCGTGTTCCGTTGCCCATTCTCGACCATCAGATGCGTGACACCTTTTGTTTTATCGTCTCCAATACCATCGAGCCATGCTTGGTGTTTGACATGATTCGATTACCACGTATTCCCGGCAAGGAGGTACTAGTCGCCAGCGGGACAGCATTGCTGACGAAGAACGCTAAGCAACTCGGAACCTATCGACAAAGCCTGATTCGAGAACAAAGTGTTCCCATCCTGGAAAAGGGCACAATGAGGATGGCAGGGGTTGTAACCTTTACACCGCTCGTTGTACACCCGTTCCCGCATCTTCAGACAGCTCGGCCTATAGATCTGATGAGGACGTTCCCAACACCACCACTTCTTATCGGCCATCGGGGTGCTGGGCAGAACGTCAAGACACGCAAGTATCTCCAGATTGGAGAAAATACAATCGGCTCGTTTCTCTCTGCTGCTAAGCTTGGCGCTTCTTATGTTGAATTCGATATCCAGATTACCCGCGACCGGCAAGCAGTTGCGTTCCACGATCTCTCGCTAAGCGAATCTGGGACAGACATACCGATTCATGACGTGACCCTAGACCAGTTCTTACATGCCAGTAACACACAATCTCCCCACGGAAATCCCCTCTCCATGCTCGGGCCAGCCCATTCCCGAGAAGAGGCAGGCAGGCCACGCTCTCGTTCGCTTGGCCGCCAGTTTGAAGCGGGTGCGACCCAAGTCCGAGATAGGATAAAATACACCGTCGACTTCAACAAGAAGGGCTTTAAGCCGAATACACGAGGCAGCTTCATACAGGACTCGTTTGCGACGTTGCAAGAAATACTCATTACGCTGCCGCAGAACATCGGGTGTGACATCGAGATCAGTTTGTCCCCCCCCTCTCCCCCAAGGTTTATTACTGACATAATATGGTACAGAGTATCCCCGACTTCACGAAACTGTCGATGCCGGGGTCGCCCCTATTGCTATCGAGCTGAACACCTTCGTTGATATCGTCCTTAAGCATCTTCATAATGATGCTGGTAACCGCCAAATCATACTCTCATCTTTCACGCCAGAAATTTGCATCCTGCTTGCAATCAAGCAGAAAGCTTACCCTGTCTTCTTTATCACTAACGCGGGCAAGGTGCCAATGTCTGACATGGATGTTCGCGCCGCAAGCCTGCAAAATGCAGTGCACTTTGCGGAGCACTGGGGGCTTACTGGAGTGGTTTTCGCTTGCGAGACACTGACACTGTGCCCACGACTGGTTGGCCTTGTAAAAGCTAGAGGCCTAGTGTGCGGAACGTACGGAACACAGAATAACCATCTTGATATGGTAGAGGTAATATACTCTTTGCAGTTGTTTTTACTTGCTAGGCTAACTATAAGATAGCTCCAAACTAAAGCCGGAGTTGACTTAATCGTATCCGATCAAGTGGGCCTGGTTGCTAAGAGTTTAGCAGGCCAACGAGGTCGACTCGAGTAGATTATTTGCACATACAATGAATAATAGCCGCATTACGCCATACGCTTTGCCCAAATGTACATTTCCATGACAAGCGGTGATAGTAGGTCCGGTGACGACGTCTGGTGGAGGACCAGCCTTCTTCGCGATCGGAGAACCGGCGCGCAGGATCAAGACAAGGAGTGGAGCAGATGGTCCCCTGGAAAAGGCACGGCAAGATGGCATTGCGCATCTCATTGAAAAATGGCGCTCAATTGACAGCTATTTATCGACTAAGCTCTTTTTCTCGATCTCTATCGCCCCGCCCTCGACCACGCAACTAGTCTTCGTCTCCAGCGCTGCCCGCTCAAATCGTCACTGTTCACCTCATCAGTGTAGTGCATCTGCCGAACTAAGGCAGTATAAATGGGCGCAAGGGGTGGATTCGGTGGTCTCCGCCCCGGATTGCAAGACGCAACCACACTCACGCGCGATTCACGTTCGAGCGGAGGAACCAGGCAGGCCCTGGGCGGCGAACCGCCGCCAGGCTGTCTCGGAGCGACTGTCCTCGCAGCACCAAAAGGCCACACTGCCTTTATCAAGCCGGTTCCCAGGTTTGTCCACGGCGTCGGCGCGCCGAGTACCCCAAGCGGTGGTTGTTCCCCCAGTAGCCTGGCCAGTTCTACACGTTGTGGTACCACAAGGACGAGCGCGACGTGGAGATGCTGGCCTGCCTCAGCTAGTTCTACGACATCGACCGGGAGGAGGCGGACGACGCGGGCTCGCACGGCAGCCGGGATAGGCAGGTCGACCCCGAGCGCGTCGTCGAGGCGGCTTTCTGTGTTTTGGCTTGATATCTGGCCATCTTACCAGTTAGTTTTCCGGTTTTGCGGGCTTGCAAGGCAACGGCTTCGTAGCTGGCGTGGCCTACCCTACGGATGGCGGCAGGTTGCTCTTTGGTATGCCGGAACACGTGTCCGTCTTGGACGTAGGGGCGGGCGGGGCAGTGAGGTTCGGCTACTTTATGCGGTTCTAAGCAGTAGTTGGCGCAGTGCGCGGGTCTATCGCAGGTCCCGTGGGGCTTGCCGCCGCACATAGGCCACCTAGGTTTATCGTTACACATCTTTTTGCCGTGGAAGCCAAGGCGCAGATGGCACTATACGATTCGGACTCGGTCCTTGACGGGGCGGCTCTTCCTTAAGTTAAAGAGGGTGAACGGTGACCTAACGGGATTCAGGAACGAGACAACCCACGTCCGGAAGGGGTTAGCCTCCCTAGAGAAGTTGGACTGGATGGCCTGGACGGGGAGGGGGTTTCGGCGTGCCCCCGCCACGTGAGGGCCGGGGTCTCTCGGCATCCCTCCGTGCGTTCTTTGAGCTCGTCTCTCGTTTCGGGTCGTCTTTGCGCTCGAGCTCGGTCGTGCGAGCGGGCGTCTTCTGGGAGAAGTTTTTGTCGCTGAGTCCGCGGCCGCGGTGACCAAGGCTATGGCCTGGAAGACTTCTTTAAGGATGCGGCCATTCCATTTTTGAACAGCCGCGGGGTCGAACCTATCCTATGCGTAGCTTTCATCACATGCCAAAGATCTTGTTACCTTATCAAGCACTGCACACTGGATTCGATGGATTTGAAGGGGTTGCAACTGCGTGATTGTATTGCTTGTCGTCCACTCCGTCGTTATGGCTCTGGCTGGAAGCCAGAGGCTTCTTTATAGACTATTCTGCAAGATTCAGGCTTCGTCACTCGAGTGGCTGAACCCCCTTCTTTCTGACAGTATGAGTATATATAAACGGTCAGCCGCCTTCTTGGCAATACGGAGGCGAATCAATGCTAAAGATAAAAATGAGTGGTGAAGAAGTGGAAGATTTTCAGAAAATAAACAGTCGGCGCTAATGGTGCGAGCGAGGGTGGGGTGTTGATTTGAAGTTTGTTTAATCGCACACCTTTAGGGGGCCGAAACCGGCAGTGAATTTGCAGAGAAACGATATTACGGGTGTGGTGCATGGTTTAGCGGGTGCTGAGGTAAGCGGGGTGGCCAGGGGAACCAGGCGCCAATAGAAGCCGCATGATAGACAGGGTTAGGGTTACATTGTTTACTTTCGCCCCTGAGATACTATCTGAGGAGGCTGAGGTCCACTCTGACACCTACTCAGTTCGCAGAGGTCAAGAACTTGCTTGAACGCGCATTGGTGCGATTCTCCGTGCGTTTTCGTACACTATCTCGGGCCACGCCCATCACCTCTCAGCCCCCTATGAATCGATGTGCCAGACGGCACTCGGGCAACACCCCGTACCAAAAATGAGGGCGGACCACTCGCTCTAGCATGCTTGAGCGGCGGACACACGAGCGCCATCGCATTCTTCTCCAGGGATGGGCGGTGATGGTGACTGCCGCAATGCGAGGCTGAACCTGTAGGTCAGAATCGCTCGGCGCTGAAACCCAGGCAGCACGCAGGTGGGCCACCTTCTGCCGCTTGGGCCTGTCTTCATCCGATTTAAGTGTGGTCAAGACTACTGCAGGCAACCTTTGTGCCAGTCGAGCCTTCTCCGTATTTCCCCGTGAAAGAATCTCCCTCCTCATGGCTCACGAAAGTTAACGGGATACCCGTTGAAAGGCCGAAGCCAAGTGCGGCACAAATCCACCTCACTCGGGTGTGATCAAACGTTGGTTCCAGCGTCGGGCCTGGCGCTTCATCTTGTCATAGAGGAGGAAAGCTTGACTCATGGATATGCGCTCTCCGATAGCCAGGTCAGGAAGGGAAAAGACGAGGAGAAAGCTGAGTTGGTCGCGCCGGGAAGCCAGAGAAAGTCTAGAGCCGCTTCTATGACGGGAAATGAGACTCTAAGCGCCCGTTTTCATCGCAAAAGGGTGAAGATGGGCAAAAAGGCGCCTTGGGGTGAAGGGCGCCCCTTTTAAGGTGATCGCTCACACTCGGAGTTCCGGCCCATTGTCTGTTACCATGGTGAGCTTCGCGGTCATGGAGAGAAGGAGCTGAGGCTTGGAGGGGCAGGGTGGTTACTCACCGTCGTTCAACTCATGACGATGGCTTTACGGAGGTTCGTCCTGGGCGCTTCTTGCTGTTAGCTGCGACCTGCCACCACCTCGCCGGACAGACACTTCCTGGGCCTTGACGCCACCTTTATCACTCACGAGTCACGCCAAAGGACTTTACTCGTGGCAATCTCCCCTCGCCCCTCAACTGAGCACTTTATCCGCCGTAGCGGCTAGATCAAGCTGTATCCGTCTCAAGCATCTTGTGTATTCTGTCCTCTCGACAAATCAAGTGCTTGGCTGTTGGATGAGCATCGCGTTGTGGAAACCAATATTGAGCCAGGAAACGCCCCGTTAGCCGCGCGTGACGCCGTCCGACAAATCCTCGCCACCAACAATACTCTACCGTGCCCACCCCTTGGTCGGAAGGGTCCCCAATATACGCCACACCAACGTGCATGCCTTCTACGACCAGGCTTTCCGTCGAGAGTCGGCCACACATACGCCACGCTTGAAGTCCGCACCCGCACTGTGGCTCGTCTTCGAGGGGTGATCTATTCAGGTCGTGCTCAGTACTGCGGGGGGAGGCACCCAGGAGCAGCGCGGAGCAGCGCGCAAGTCATGACTGTTGAATCAAGTAGTCAGTTATTTGTAGTGAAGAGAAGAGTGAGGGAACGAAGTTGTACTCTAACCAAACATCTCGTCAAGCATTGCTTTCGAGCCCGAGCAGAGAGCCCGATAGCGTCAGGGTCAGCCGCTCATGTTCACTCTTCTCAAACCGACGGTGAGAGTGCACTTCTCAGCCCTACGTGAGCTCTCTTCTGAAGGGCGTAGAATTAAATATCTAGTGCGCCAAATGCTACGACTTTCGCAATTTCCCAGCCCATTACAACCCCCTTCCCAATTTCGGCGCGGAGAATTACATGCTTATCTGCAGGCGACGTTCACCAGAGCGCCGAAGCTGCGTCGACCCGTCCTCAGTAGGATCTAGATATGATGGACGGGATATGAGAATGAAAGCATAATTATTTACAACGAAACATATCTCGACGTACGTGGCCGGTGACCCAACGTTTGTCCAACTAGGTCACTGCATGGGTGAGCATATGCTCAAATTGCGGTGCACGACTGTCTTCTCGACATGAGGTAGCGACATCGAGGGTGGAATAGGGGACGGGGGGGCCAGAGTGTGACGATGCCGTAGACGGCAGCGACCGAAAAGACGGTCAGGGTCAGGTCAATTGGTCGCGTCAATCGGTCGGGTCTATCGGCGGCGCAGTTATCAGCGGCCAGAGTCAATCGGTCGCGTCGTCAGTTTGCCGCACGCACGCTCCCTTTCTCGTTTCCCCGAAAACAACAATCATAACAATGTCAGACGCCATACATCCAGCCTCGTTCGAGCACCAGCTGCAATTCATTTTCACCTCCATCCAGCACGATAAGATTGTTAGCGCCGATGATGTCTTTTTCTTCAACGACGTGGAGACGATGGACCCTTTTCGATGTCGGAGCGAGCCCGTAACAACACCAACACGGCCGTTTTCAGGGCTCGACGATGCGATCTGTAGATGCAGCACTGGCCAGCGCCCTACCAAGTCTTGCGGAATACAAGACTCTAACATGAGACGCGGCGAGCAGTGGGCTGAGGCGTTCCTTCGGTTCTGGGTGAGCGCGAGTATGAGGGTGGAGGAGCAGGATGGGGCGCTTTTAGGCGACTTCCGACGGTAGGTTTTTTTTTTTACCCCTTCCCCTCTGCTCCTTTGTCTTTTTCGACCTGTGCTGATAATGATGATACCTTTTCCTGGGACCCCTTAGAAGGTTACCTACGCCAATATCGATCCAGACCTCATGGCACAATGGTGGGCGTGTGGGTCGTCGAGCGATCCGTAGTTCCTGAAGGGTAGGAGAAACAGTGCGCTACACCTGCCCGACCTAGCCACTAGACTTGCATTATGTCAGACGAATACGCCGATGACGACAAGAGTATCACATCCCCTTGCATCCTCCAGAGCGAGATGCTAGCTTGTCTTGCCCTCTTGTGCCGTCAGATGAATAAACAGTATGTCTGGAATGCTGCGGAACAGTTTGAAGGATAGGAGCTAGACATCCAAGATGGCCTTGTTAAGGTTACTGCTATCACCTTTACCGGGATGCATGTGCGTGTCGTCCAAGCCACCTGTATCCCCCGAGCCTCCTCGCCGACAGTACACTTCACGTATCGAGGGACTTTCTTCGTCGGTATGGGCCTGGCCAGCTGGGATATTGGCGTTGCGCGCGATATTATCCGGTGGATGATGTGACCTGAGGAACCACCGCTTCCGCCTACCGAGGAGGGAGCCGAGCAACAGCAACAACCACCATTGCTTCGGCCGGCCACCAAGGACGGAGAGCGTCGTAGAGCGTTGGAGGAGTGGGCCGCCAACGGCCACCGCGTTCCGAGCGGCGGCTCTGATTCTACAACCGACAAGACGGCTCGGTCAGGTAGCTCTAGCCCTCCTCAGTCGACCAGCTCTAGTCGATCGTCTGATGACGGCGAACAACGACAAGGAGGAGACGGCTGCAAGTGCCTGAACCCTCCTCCTCCTGTTATCGACCGAGGAGAGTGAAATTTTCATGTTCAAGCTCAACGGGTCAGTAATGGGAGGGGGCTCATTACAGATTGTGTGCCGAGGATTTGGCACTTAAAAACGCATGAGGGCGCAGGAAAGTCTGGCGTGCAGGTTTCCGAACCACTGGGAGTGAAGGATGCAAGGCTTTCGTTCTGACATGTACCACTTCCGCCGATGCTATCGCGGCTTCGGTCGCGGTCATGTTCGTAATTTCGGATCTTGCGTTCCGCCTTGGATTGATGAGGCTTTTCACAAGGAACGCAATCGCTGGTGGAGGGGTGGCGCGCTGTCGGGATTGGAGGATGTTGCGTTGCGCCGTTGCGGGTGCCTTTTCTGCTGCTGAGTTGCGCGCCGTAGTTTGTGCGACACACGCCGCACGCCGTCTCTGGTTCTTTGCCCTGTCTTCCCTGCAATGCCCTGGTGAGAAGGTAAACCTTGGCGTAGCCGTACCCCAGTGGCGAAGTGGCCTGCAAAGTGTATCTATCACATCAGGGGGAGAGGCACCAAGCATGATGAAGATACGGTGCATGAGGGCTGCGCGGGGCACTTGCAGCCCGAGACTATCCCAAATACAACCCAATACATCACCCCTTACATCAGGCTGGCCACGTGAGCTCGTGCACGCAACGCGGGGGCTTTGTCTGCCCCCACAGCTGGGGTGTTTGTATTCTCTTCTTCATCTTTTCACTTCTTTTCGCACGCCTTAGACAATCCACATTCTACATCATCCACCAAAGTCATAAGGCGGGCGCTTCCGGCACCGACGAGGGACCCGGTCGGGCGACTTCGTGACGAGCACGTCGTCGAGCTGCATGATGATGTCGGAGCCGATCGAGTTCTGCAGGCTGATGGTGTGTTCGGGCATCAGCAGCATGGGCGTGCCATCGTGCAGCGAGAGGAATCGCACGCCCTCCTGTGATAGTGGCCAGCTTGAGCAACGAGACCATCTGGAAGCCGCAGCTGTCAGTCAGGTTGTGCTTCCAACCCTGCAGATTTGTGGGTGCCGCTGACGGCGTCGAGCACCAACCTCCCAGTCGTCCTCGTTCATTTCCCGGCTAGTGGTTTTACCTTCCCCTGCACTGTCAAAGTGTCGAGAAGGGCCGAGCTTCTGGCTGTATACAGAAATACCCAGTATTTTCGAAAGCTACCGTGGCACTGGAGAGAATCAACTGTGGATCTGTCAGAAACACTGCACGCTGGAATCTGTGGAAACAAAAGGGATTGCAACTGCTTGATTAAATTGCTTGTTGGGTTCTGGCTGCAAGCCAGAACCCCTTTCTTTCTCTCTCCTCCCTCTCCTGTGCTTGCTGTAAGTTGTCTCCAGCGGGAATCGACAAGAAGGCCCTGAAAAGTTCCAGCCATGGGCGAGCCGCCGCAATTGGACCGTCCTAGGTCGAGCAGATGGCACACGAAATGGTGCCTAGAGCCCGACGTGGTCGTTTCCGAAGCAGTCCCTCACTACCAGGCCTGCAACCGCACTCCAAACATACCCGAGATGATCATCAACCAACGAAAGGAACCTGATCTTACACTCCCGCCTCCCGACAAACCATACGGAGCTCTCACTTTGTCCTGGCTTCCGACTGTGTCATATGTGTCGCTGTCGACGATGACGCCCGCCCAAGAGACAGAGCCACTTGTTCGGGAACAGACCGGAATCTCCGGGTAGACACAGTCTATATCGACCAAGCAAATCTTGCTGAACCAGCCACTCAGGTTGGCGAAATGGTTTTGATGGACTAACAATGCAGATAGGTCGGGCTCTACCTAGGTCTAGACATCGCCAATCCTTTCCCAGCACAATATCCCATACGGCGGAAGCCTGAAGAAATGGACACGCGGCATACGACGCTGGTAACATAGATCCGCCTTTTTCAGCCCCACAGAGCTCAGGTCACCGCAATAGAGAAGATGAACGTCTCCTTAGTGTTGCCGAGCGTCTTTCCACATATATTGCAAAACATCAGTGAGCCACGATCCGTGTTCAAGCTGTTTGAGCAATGCTATTGGTATCTCGTATGACCAGACTTTCAAGACACCTCCGAGTCATTCGCGTCAAGAAACCGGTTTGAATCATGGAAGAGAGCTCATCGACATCTACACCACACACGGGGATCCCAGTTTTGAACCGCGGAAGCACAACAGCAGGAATCTCTCTGATGGGGAAAGCGGTAAGGCAAAACTCCCGCTTCGAATTCAAGACAGGGACCAAAAGTTCATTGCCATACAAAAAGGAGAGTAGCCTTCTGCTCTCCTGAGAGTATCTCGGGAAGGGTATACGTCAGTCATATCAACGACCGTGATAAATCGGGCTTAAGTGAGTCCGATAATAGTGGTAACCGCAGGAAAGATGTTTTGAAACCAGGCACAACATCTGCATTCACGCCTTGTAAAACTTCCTGCAAAAATAGTTGATATGGGTGGAAAGGTCAGCTGTATTTTCTGGAGTCGCGAACCAGACCATAATCCATTCCGCTGCCAAACAGACTCAAAAAAAAGTTACATCATCGTCTCATCCACGAGAAGCATAATAGCATCGAGGATGATAAGAACAAGATTACCAAACAAGATGACATCTTCAACAATGATGTCTTATCAAAGATCAACTCACGGGTCATTTCCCTCCAATAACCGCGGTGTAGTAAGGACGATGCCTCTGATATGTCGATTCAAATTTCATCCCCCTCACGTGCGTGGCCGAACAGAGCGCCCCTCACCTGAAGGCACTTGCCAGCTGACAGAGGCTTGAGGCAAAGAGGCAGCGGTTGATGGAAATTGAAGAGACAGAGGAACAGCATTGGAATATTCAGAGGCAGATTGAGGGCTAAAAAGAGAGAGGGGTGGTTGAGCGCTAGAGTTGAAAGAGACTGAGGAAGTGTTAGGGGCAGTAATTATGAAGGAAGATACCTAACATCTGCACAATATCAATCAAAGTTGCCCCGAGACGAGCGCAAGCCTTTTGAGGACACTGATGCTAGCTCGGTGCCGCCATACGCAACAGAGGTAGTTTTGAGCTTGATGACACGGGTTGGACTGCGGTCAAGTAGGTGAAGTAAGTGTTATCATCGTAATGTATTTACTATCCCGCGCTAGCCTCCACACACCTCGATAGCAACACCGTGTTGCGGTGCGGTTTTGGTCGTCGACTACGGTTGGCCGGCTCCCAGTAAAGGCTGGTCGTGGGATGGTCGCTTGGGTAATGGCGCTTGCCGGGCTCCTAAGTGAGTGCATTGAAGCTGCAGGTGTCGCAGACGTTGAGGGCAATCCCAAATGCATCTCGATGGAACTTGTATAACAGATACAAGCCCCCTTCCGGGATCCGAAGCACAGTGAAAAAACTGGAATCCAGTATTTAGAATAGTCCAGCTCCCACCAGTGTCCGCAAGATAATGCCCACTTTACGGTGGGGGAAGGGAGGCGCCGTCTCAGGATCCCCTTTCCGCGCCTCTGTTGCCTTCGTCACTCCTTCCGATGACATGGTGGTGGTTGTAGCTGCTATGAAATTTTCTCAGTATCTGAGCATCAGAAACCAGTCCGTATTGAGCAGAATTCCTGATGGAACGGATGTACTTGCTGCATATGCTTGGGCGAATTAGCACTGCCGAGAGTTCGTACATGGATCGTATGTGCTCCAATATCGATTGGACAAAGAATGGACAAATCTGGCTTATTCCCACCCTCGCTGCTTTCCTCACCGCTACTAGGCTCGCAATCGGTGTGTCCGACGTGATGGATGGTGGTGACCGGCGTTTGTGTGGTCTCAGGAGTCGGGTTGGCGGTGTCTCGTCAGTCGGCGGCGGGCTCGCTGGTCTTTGTGCTTGCGATTTCCGAAGCTAGGCAACGTGAGTTAGAAATCCAACACTGGGGTTTCTCTTCTGGAATGCAAGAGCACACCTTTAGAAAGCAAGATCTGGAGCCTGGCAAGAGTGCCCAACACGATGGCCTTCAGCTCGCCGTCGTATCGTAGCGTGTCGTTCAATGACCCCTTGACCCTGACTGGGAGACTCGCCTTGGCATGCTCTCCCCAGATCCTCAATCTCCCGTGCTCCTGGAAAACGGGGGCGAGGTCAACGCAACCAGAGAGTCTTCGTGCATGCGCCGATGCGCTGCGGGTGCGATTCAAAGATCGCGCCTTTGGCAGAGGTTGAAGTTGATGTCGACATCTTGCCAGTAAGGTCCTCAGAGCCGACCGGGAGTGAGATTGGCGGATTCCTCGGGCCGTGTAAGGCAGAGTGTCTTGTCGGGCATGTGGAAGCGCTGGAATTTGAGAGCTGCAGAGCAGAAGGGATGCGCCAGATGGCACTGGGAAGCGGGGCGGACTTGCCGGTCTCAACGGAAGGTGCGTCGGTTGCTAGTGGATTTTTCGCAAGTCTGCCTACACCACTTGGCTAATGAGCAAGGGAACTTGCACACCTGGTGGCGGTGGCTGCAAACAAAAATTGCTGCCCGACTTCGAATACCAACTGATGTGCACCCCTCCCTCGTCGTTCGACCAAAAGGCTGGTTGCACTCGGGAGAGACCATCGCAGAGGTTGCTCGTCTCGTTCTCGGGGCCATCCAGCCGCGCTTCTGGTTTTGGACAATTATACGAAGACTTTTGAGGACTTCCACAATGATCGCGTCGTTATCGAAACCGTCCATGCCAGAATGGCGGCAGCGCCGACTTGCGGACACGCTGGAGCCTACTCCCCCAGCCTCCAAGTTCTCCATCACCGATCTCCTACGTCTGGTCGAAGCTCAAGGTATCGCACTGGCATTTTACCTCAAACCTAAACTGGCGCCCTATCCTATGCCCATTCCACGGAATAGTAAGTTGTTCACACGTCACCCTCATTCCCATGTTCCTTTGCTCTAACCCCTGCATAACAGCCCGACCATCACTTGCCCAAATTCCCGGCTTTGCTCCCGAATCACCGAACAAGAACGAAGAGAATTCTACCCCTACATTCTGGGGGCTATTGAAGCCACGGCGCCCGAGGGAATTGTCAGCCTCGCAAACCTTGAACGCCACCATGGTTAGCAAAACCTTCTCGGCTAAGACAGCCAGACGGCAACGTGGCGTATCAGCCTTCGAGTCACAGGCCGAGGGACCAAATCTTCCCAAGCCGTGTGCCTGTGGTCGGAAGATACTCAAGTGACAGAATTCGGCCGTGTCAACTTGCTTAAATTCAAGGGTTTTCCAGGTTCCCACATCAGCAGAAGGTAGATCCCGGCCCCAGGGGCAAAGTTTACTCCTAGCACAAGCCACGAAAGACCTGGCTGGTGCGGCCGCGGGAGATGGATTTTTGTTTTTTGTTTTCGGTTTTCTTTTACGGCGCCTGAAGGTGCTCTTCTACTTAACTCCCGGCCTATCCCTACCCAATCGTTCCAGCACGCACGCAGCAGTTGATGGACGATTCAACAAAACAACATGGGTCTTCATCTGCTGGACCTCCCAGAGGAGCTGCTGCTCGCCGTCATGCACCTTCTCGACCCCACAACCATCCAATGTCTACGGCGCACCAGTCGCATTTTCCTCCGTCTTTTCTCTGACGCGTCATTCAGCCACTGGCACCACCCCGAGTCCCATCTACCCGGACGTGCTTCGCGCCTACCATGGTACCGAGCAAACGCAGCGTTCGAGAGGCAGGCGCTCGGGCGGTCGTCCAACTTCCGATACTTGATGCACATGGACGACGGTCGCAAGCAGTGCGTCGAATGCACAAACACCAATTTGGACAATCCACCGAAAGCCTGGGACTTGGCCAACAAGCATCTCTTTTGCAGCGCCTGCCTGGTCGACCACCCGAAGGTCTTTTTCTCGGCGGCTGAACGGGAGAAGGTTCTCCCGTGGCAATCTCGGACTTGCATCGGGCACACGGGCTACATCCGGCTTTGCGAACACGAGGTCATCACCAGAGCTCATGTTGCGAGGAGGTGGGCTGCCGCGTTGGAACGTGCTGGAACGATTTGGTCAGTGGTCATCCGGGAATGCCGCCATCCCAGCCATCGGCCCGCAGCAGGCCATCAGCGGCTGGACGAATCACCAGCCGACGAAGATGAAGTGTGGCCACGGGCGGTGCTCTTTGTGAAAAACGACTGCCTCTGTCTGCAGATGCAATGGATAGGCCATCTTCGACTACCTACTGGCACCACCCGCGAGGCCGCGGTGGTGTCGCGAGATAGCGTGATGGCGGGATTGCGTGAGTTGCGCAGGGGTGCAGCCGAGTACATCTTTCCCCAGTCGAGGCCAGGTCCACTCCCCGAAATGAGGTGTTTTGATCCGAACCGGTGTGCATGCTTTGAAATTGGCAGTCGCGGTACAGCTGCAACCAACAGGTTCTCCGGATGGGCGGGCATGCCGAGGAGGGATGGGACCGATGGGTGTCGCAGCGACGCCAGTCACCGGCTGTTCCCTCTGATGGCGGCAGACAACCAAGACTCGTCTCACCTCGCAGCCACAAATCTCAACTATGCGTTCAAGGCGCTAGGGACGTGTACGGTCTCGGTCGTGACCTGTCGCTTCGAGCCCTGTCTAAAGGTCAACTACCAGCGAAACATTCTCTGTGGCCCAGCTTGGCAAACCGAGTGGCGTACTGTGGATTACTCGTGGCTTGAGGCCATGGATCCCGATTCCTACGGGCTGTGGCGAGACGAGAGCACCAAGGGCGTTTTGTGGTGTTTGGACTCGGACTGCACCAACTATTACCGATATTTGGAGAGACCACTTATTCGAAAATGTTGTCCAACGCCCGTTTTGGATAACTCGTCCGTCCTCAGGAGACCGGACATTCCCCGATGCTCTTGGAGAATCGAAGGGGTTTGGTACAACACCAAGGACAGTGCCGCCATTCTTGCTGAGCAGGCAAGACTTGGGAGGAATCAATCAGATCAGGAAGAATGGAGAAAGGATCTGCTGAGTATATCACATGGGACACACATACCGCCGGTCCCGAAACATGAACCTATCGACGCCCGTGTTCAGGAGGTTTCTGAAGTCCCAGGGTCCGAGGGAACCCTGGGCCTCGCAAACTTTGAAAGCCCCCGTGATAGCACTATCAACCCTTCTCGGTCGCAACCTATCGAGGTCAGAATCCCCAGGCTGACCGGCCGACCGCCCCCACCATCCGGGTTTTGGAAGACGATGGGTCAAAGAATCAAGTCACGATTTAAGTAAGTTGGTAATGCCACAGGATTCTCCACATTTGCAAACTTTCCTGTTTCGTGATAGATACTCTATCAGCGTTGGCTTCCACGCCAAAAAGTCACCCACTCACTCATTACAACGAGGTGTCATCTACGAATTCAGTAGTGTTGATCCCGTATGTCGCCAGTGAAGAATGCTAAACTCATAATGGACCTTTTAAGGCGCGGCAGAAGAAGACGAGTAAAGCGGCCCCGGCCATAGTTTGAAGTCGCCAAACATGCTGCGTCGTGTTAGAACCACGCCTTCAGCTCCAAGAAGATGCCCTTCGTGTTGAGTATGCCGGACTCGGGATGCAAGTTGCTGATCGACCTGCCATCGATTGAAGAACATGCGAGCGGCCATTAGTGTGCCGTGCATCATGCTTCTGAACCGCAAGCCAGTTGGGCATTCTGCTGCACAGCCCTATACGTGGCACTCAACCAACTTAGGGGGTACAGCTCCATTTTTTGCGGTGGCGCATCTCTGACGAACCTGTAGCCTACCACGAAGGCTGCTCTTTGACAAGTCCAGGCGGCTTTTCAGCAAGCTAGTGGGGCTATCTAGCTCTTCCAGCTCGATGATGTTTTTCGCCTCTCGGTCAAAGGATGCGAGTCGCTGTTGAGAGAGATTGACGACAACGCACAAGGCTTCACAGGCCGCCGATCTCCGTTCCTCCTGCATTCAAGTCGACTTTTCATTTTTCCATTTTTCCGAGTTCCTACTGCTCCCTTAACAGGCTGCTGGATTGCCTGTAAAGAGTGTATATAGAACTATACTATTATAACTAACACCTAACTAGAAAAGCTGTTCACTGTCGAGGGCATGCTTCGGACAGGAAGCTGGAGTACATGACATCAAGTAAGTTGATATTTCCGTGAGCTTCAGGTTGAGCTCCATACTGTCTCGCCTTCCTCCATGGAGGCGTTTTCGACCTCATAGTGCTGCCGCGGTGTAACAACCTAGCCTGTCTTTCCACACAGTCGCGTGCGATATGGCCATTACCACCGCAGACTCGACAGACAACCAGAATACTAGAGGGCTCTCTGTCGACGGTTCCGGGTAGACCTGCGTGTAAGCCTTCGTCATCTCGAAAAGTGCCATTGACCCTGGCGAGAGCGCGAAGCTGTTCTTGCTTCCTGGTGTTAGCGTGCTCGGGGGTGGTAATCGCCATTTCAATGGTCTCCTTCAGTAGCGACTTGGCCTTGTCGACTTTGGCCTGGCTGTCTGCCGTGATGAGACAGTGGAGAGGCTCGTTCATGTCGTCGCGGAGCTTGCTGTTTGCTCTCCCACGGCCCTCCTTGATAGAGCCTTTACCGCGTAGCGCGATCGTCGCGCCGGAAGCTGTAGCCGTTTCCGTTAGACTGCGACCACGGGGACCGAGAATCTGCCCGATGAAATTGACTTCGGGGAAGTCCTTGACGGGGATGTATAGTTTCTCCGTTATTCTCGAAGGAGTCGTATATCGGAAGCCGGCAGGGGGGTGGTAGTTCGGCATAACCTGTGCTGTTTGGCTGATTAATGACTGGCGCTCCGCTGTGAGGCTCCTCCGGTAGCGCTGGTAGCGCATGTTAATTCGTCGACCGGACATGTCATATTCCGGCGTCGGGGATGTTGACCTGCGTATTGGATCAGCAGGGACAATATCATCCATCTCTAACTTTTGGGTGATCTCGGAGATGCGGACATGAAGAGCATAGGCCTCAGCCTGCTCAGCCGTCATCGGAGCTTCGATCGCAAGGTTGAGGCTGGCAAGGGCAGGAGCGGTGAAGGTGCTTCGGGGGCCCCAGCGGGACTGATGAGGAGCTGCTGTCGGTGCCATTTCTCCTGAGTGATGCGGGGTGAGGGTCAGGCGTACGGAAGTGATATGTTATGCGACGGATGGTTACAGGGCGATACCGAGTTGCACAAGGGTGAGGTGGATCGATAGTTGTGATGGAATGAACTGGGTCAGAGTTGGCAGGTTGGAGGTGCTGCGGTTGTTCTGGGAAGAGATTGAAACCAGTTTTAGTGAGGGAATGAGTCCCCTTTATACCATGACCGGCTGGCCAATTTAAGTTTGAGGTAAGTACACTTGTGATGAGTGCCTCGCAAGGTTCGGAAAACTTTGTTCATCAACGCCGTTCCCGATGTTCATCTGAATCATAAAAAATAGGATTTGTGAGATGTGTCACGTCGGCCACCCAAGCCTCACTGAACCTTAGGTGGAAACCTTATCCCAAGCGGGGTTATTCGATTCTGACTTCAGCGTCTTAAGTCTTACTTTCACATGTCTCTGGATCCCCAGTTGCTCACGATGGCCACCTATCATCCCGCTGCGTTTTTCTTATCTTTACCTGCTTGCACACGGGAAACTGGGAACAAGCTCAGTGCAAACAAACAAGCCTTTCGGCCCTCTGGAACCCGCCTCCGTCACCTTCCCATCAATTCCACCATTTGACAACCAGGCACCAAACATCAAAGATGTCCTCCATCCGCGTCGCCGTTTCTCCCTCTAAGAGCCACACGGCACCATCTACACCGGGGAGTAAGCGTAAAGTCACTCCCTCGGCCGAGTTGTCCTCCTCGAAGCGCGTCTTGCTGCTCATTAGCCCAAGCAAGCAGCCCGCCAACACTTCACCGGGGGCGACCATCTCGACCCGTCCTTTCTTTGCCCCGAAACAGCTTTTCCCGCGCGGTGACGCCAAGATCACCCAGCAATACACACATGCTCATCCGGAGCCATCGCCGTCGTCGAAGCAGCAGGAAAAGCAAGAACCTGAAGATGCAGATGCCACTTGGCACCACAAGCAAGTCTTGCTTCCTTTTGACTTGCGGGATCCTGGCACCAAAATAAACAACAAAGAAGTGCAGGACTTGTTTCGAAGCATCTTTCCTGCAACGTGGGACGTCACCGAAGTTCGGTACCGATCCCACCTCCTGTTCCAGGTCGATCAGCTTCCCCGTGGGCCTTGGCCCGTCACAGTTGGCGGTTTGCCCTTCACCATCTTGTCAGACGACGGTCAGGGCCGTGCTCTCATGTTCCCAAGGCAAATTCACGGGAACCCCAACATGAAGATCTACAGCGAAGGGTACCCCGACGACAGCAAGGCATTGATTTCGGACGCCAACCTTCGCCGACTGGCTGCCGAGGTCAATGCATGCTTTGAGAAAAACGTGCCGGACATTCGCATGCTGGAGCTAATGTTTACATGCGAACGCACCATCTACATCGCCCTCGAGGATCATGTAGCAATCAACGTTCACAGAAACAAGTTGCCTAGCTGGATCGCTAACCGCCCTGTTGGGTACATAAATAACCGGGAGCTTCACCGGCCTTCGTGGGTCGATATGCCTGCCAAGCGTATGATTCAGCCACAGCCAAACAAAGGCGTCATCGACAATACCGCCTACGACGTTCTGCGGCCCGGAGTCCAGATCAACAGCAAATACCTCCGAGACCATGCACATCCGTCAGTCTGGTCCACCACTGCGGGTGTTCTCGTGGAAAACGATGCTGGCGATGCCTTCATGACGGTCGCCTCCCATGGAATTGGGGAGGGCGAAACGGTGTGGCAAGGAAAGCGGGCCGATCGAATCATTGGCAAGGCTGTCGTGGAGATATCGTTCACCGATATCAGCCTCCTGAAGCTGAAGGAAGATGTGGCCTTCGTGAATGAAACTTTCGAAACCGAAGCTGGGCTGAGTCCCAAGTTTATACGCTTGCGAACCTCGGAAGATGATATGCCAAGCGGCTGTTGCTATCTAAACAGCCCCTACACAGGCAACATGGTGGGAGTTGTGGTCCACAAATCCGTTCGTCTTTTCAGGTCCGACCCGCATCCTACACAAAGCAACCTTGGGTACGTGGTTTATGATTGGATGTATACAGGGCAGGATGAGGGAAATGATAGTAAGGTTCAGCCACCGGACGGTACATCCGGGTCGGCGATATGGGACGATGATGGTGTGATCTTGGGCTTCTACCACTTCTACGTATCGGAGGGAGCTTGGGCTGGATTTTCAGCTTCAGCGAGCGCAAGTGCGGTGGTAGATGCAGGTTATCGTTTGGCGAAGTGAGGGGAATGACAGTCGTTTCTGTCGCCCGGTGGATCGGAGGCTGGGCGAGGCATCGCTGCTAGAGAGGGGGTTGAGTGCGAAGGACTGAGGACCGGAACTGCTTTGGCTTGTTAGATATGTTTTGTTTTAGTTTTATCTTACCAAAGCTCAACAGCCATCCTCTGCGGCTCCGCCTTGTCCCATGCCTCTCCAGAAATGACAAACGTGCCCATCCTTCTCCCCCTCCCCTCCCTCCCCTCATCCCACCCCCGATCGACGCCGAGGCACAGCACGTGCCTAAAGGAAAGAAAGGGTAGTCGAGGAATCATCATGCAGCACTCTTTCCAACCGCCCGGTCTCGCCGGATCTGCATCGCAGCAATAGCAAGTCTCTCAGTATCTACAATATCACCTGACATTTAACATGGGTCGGGCGCCTGGAGCGCTGGGCGTACAGCACGCGCAGCAGCCAACGACGTGCAGGAGTGTCGCCGGGGTTTGGTTGGCGCCCGCATGAACCGGACGAGCAGTTGGATGGCCCGGATACATGACCTTCGTCGCGGCATGAACAACCAACAAATGCAGATTGGTCACCGTCGCAAAGCATAATAAGGCACACTGCCCCTTATTGGCAGGCTTGTGCAAGCTTATCGCGCATTTTCCACATAATCCCATTCATTAGACTCGAGCCCATTCCTACAAAATATATCTAGAAGTAACAGGGAGGAAGAAATGGAGTACTTACCCATGGTAAGCCGCATCTGCTTCTGCCGTGAGGCCGTCAAGCTCGTTCTCGAATAGTTTGTCCCAGAATCCTATCTCGCCTGTTCGTTGAACAACTTCCATGTTCTTGGACCCGCTGTCCCGGGCCTCGGCGTACCCTTCTGCCGATTCAACCAAGACGGCCTCCTGGACCATCTCCTCCAGCCACCTCTTGAGCTCATGCAACTTCAGAATGGTCTTGTTGGCAACCGTCTCTTCAAAGTTTGCATCTTCAATGGCATCCCCTGCGTCGGCAATCGCCACGCGTGCCGCGTCAGCGCTAAACTTTTCTACCGTCTGTCTCAGGGTAAGGAAGTTTCCCGTGCTTTTACTCATCTTCTCCCCATTGAGAAGGAGGTGGCCGTTTGGACGGATACCTCGCGGCCAGTACTCTTGTTTCCACATGGCGATGTGGATGTAGAGGAAGAAGGTCAGGTGGTTCTGGATGAGGTCTTTGCCCGACACGCGGAGGTCGAGTGGGTACCAGTGCTCGAACTCTCTGCGCATCGACTGCAGCGTCTCCTTCGGGATGTCGCTATTAACCTCGCCTGTCCGGGTAAACACGTAATCCCAGACAGCGTCAGTCATTTGGTCAGCCGCAATGTTGCCGATGCCCTTTTCCTTCCCGTAGATATCCTTGTCGAGATAGTGTGCTACCGTGTAGTAGGCTGGATAGATGGTGCTGTCACTCAGCGATTCGGTGAGGAATTGTTGGTCCCACGGCAGCTTCGAGCCAAGGCCGTACGATCTTGCGCAGGCCTATTGACCGAGCCAGCCTAAGGCGCTGGCAAACTGATGTTTCGCCTCTGGGGAGAAGGTGTTGAGCTCTCCGCTGTTCAGGTGCTTGACCACTTGGTCGCACTAATCCCCGTTACTGCCGTTCTTAGCGGTGCTGTAATTGAGGTACCACTGATCCAAAAGGGCAGTGACGCAGACATCCTTGGATCTGCTGACGACATGGCCGTCCGGTTCGGCGTAGTCGAATGCGAGAGCCTTGTCTTTGAGCTGCGTCCTGACGAGGTCTTTGGCCTCCCAGATGGGCATGCCCTTGAAATCTCCGTAGATCATCGTCCCGTGGTAGAATCCTTCCTTGTAGGCAGCTTCCTTCGCCTCTAGAAGCTTGGGGTCTTTCAACGACGTGTTCTTCATTTTCTCGACCAAGGCTGGGGCTGTCAGGTTGCCGTAGGCAGGCGTCTCGATGATAGGAATGATTTCTAGCTCGGCCCATTCCTTTTCGATGCCGTAGTAGGCGGCCTTCTTGGCAAGGTCAACGACAGTCGCGTAGTCATCGGGACTATCTGATGGGACCGACGTCACAACACCTGTTCCCTTGGTTTCTTTGACTGTCTCCATGGGCAAGACGCGAACGCCTTTCGAGTGGGCCGAGAGGGGGGCATCGACAAGGGTGCCGATAACATCTTCGCCGCGCAAATCGAGAAGCTTGGTGTATGAGCCCCATTCTGGGAAGATGCCCTGGAAAGCCATGTTCCGCGCGGCCCAGCTGGAGAGAAAAAAGTATTCGTTCTTCGAAACGGCAAAAACGCCGTACACAATGTTCTTGCCGACGAAGCAGCACGTCTGGCCGTACATGGTCTCAGGCCGTAAAGTGGCAGGAACGAAGTAGACGGTGGCGTCGACTGGTAAAGCCGATCTGACGAGAGGCTCTGCCTCCTCAGACCACTGAAGGACCTTCATCTTCACTGCCATGTACTCCTGGACGCCGATGCCTTCGCCCTCGCTACGGTCATGGTCCAGGCATGGCTGACCGTTCTTGGGCGAGTACATGGTATACCTCTTGCCAAACTTGATCTTCCCAAGCTCCTTGAGGCGGTTCAGTTGCCAGCGGACGAACGAGTCATAGTAGGGATTCGCATCGGTGGTGACGAAGGAGCGACGCCAGTCCACGCGCAGGCCGAAGTTCGAGACGTCTCGCATACCAGCTTCGGGGAAGACGTAGACCCAATGATAGGGATCTGCGAAGCGGTGGATTTCCTCCCGAGGGATGCCCTGCGCCAGCATGATTTGGAACTGGTACTTGGCCTTGACAGACTTTGCCGAAGTCTTGCTCTTCTTGGACTTGAACTTGGTCACGTCCCCGGCTCTGGCCTCCGGAGGCGCCTCGGATGGCTTGTGTTGTTCCTCAGCTCCTTCCTTGTCCTGCTCTTCCTCATCCTCCTGGTAGCGCTCAAAGTTCGGACCAAAGTCTTGTATCTCCCACACCAGCTTGTCGGCGCAAGCCTTGATTGCCATACCGGTGCAATGGAACCCAAGCGGGAAGGGGGCGCGCTTGCCCTTCATGCGAGCATAGCCAGTAGCGAACTCAACCTTGGAGATGGTGAACCCATGACCGACATGGAGGCTGCCGTCCATGTAAGGGTAGGCAATGGTGCCGAAGAACTTGGGCTTCTCGGCACGAAGAGCAGCGGGCGAGATCGAATCGAAAGGAACGTCGATGGTGGTGGGGGCATTTTGTTCGAAGATCTTGTTTTCGGCCCAGAGTTTCTGATACCTTTTTTCGATCGCAATCAACACGTCGCGTCACTCGGTCTGTGGGCGGCAGAGTCAGCGTGTCTGAGATCTCAACACAGCTGGGAAAGAGTGACAGGGTTACTTACATTCTCAATTTTCATGGTGCTGGCATCATGGCGGGCAGCCATCTTGGTGAAACTGATTCGGCGTTTTAGTCGTTCCTCGCCGTCAATTGTGTCGTCACTGAACGCTGTATTTGACTGTGAGAGAAATTCTGGAGGGGGAAAGCTGGACGCTGGGTGATGGTGGGGCTTGCGAGCCTGGCACGGGCCCAACGAGTCAGGGCTCTCGGTTTCTTTCTCGCACCACAGTATGCAAACAAACTGTTGCAAACCACGCCAATTCTGGCCGACGAATAAGCGATTGGTTGGACAAAGACGAGTTTTTGGGTTTCCAATCCGACGGCCATTCAAAGATGTGCGTGTTGAAACTGCACCTACGCTGACGGGTGGGTCAGTTTGACGACCTGCGAGCTGTCACTTGGGCCGGGGCGGCCCGATCAATCCTTTGTATGAGTCAAGCAGTTGCAAACCCGCCAAGCCGTGTTTCTGATGGGTATCTCCACATTGTCATGTCATTCCACGTTGTGAAATCGGCGCATTTGAACTCGCAAGTTGAAGGAAATTAGCAGTCAATTCTGGTACTCCGTGGCTCTTGCCCCCCAGATTTGAGATGTATTCTCGAGGCCGGCGGGTGTATCGCGTGTGGGAGCCCAAGGTAGTCGTGCGAAAAGGACAAGCCTGGGCTCGCCACGAAGACGGCGCAGCTCACGCTAGGGCAAGATCAAGACCACGCAAGGCTAGGCAGGCACGCGATCGGGGAGGAAGGGAAAATACTGGCTTCACGGGTGGAGGGCCAACGCGATGCTGGAACACAACAGACGCGACACCACAATCGGATGGCATCGTGAGCCAGAGGCACAGGGTCGGCGGGGGTGCATCAGGTCTGCACGTTGGGTTCTGTGTCTATACGTCCGCATTTTACCAGAGTGCGATAATCCAAATACACTCTTCTTGACGCAGAAGGAATAAAGTATCCATATGCTAGAGAGCCACCAGCCCCCACCCTATTGGAAATGTTTTGCCTGCCAGAACTCCCAGTCACCTTGCCAACAGGGGGGCTATTGCGAATTCTTCCGATCACTTAGCCACAAGCTATGAGACCCCAGCTCCGCCACCTTCGCGAAAGGCTGACTGGGCAATGAAGCAAATGTGTGCTCGCCGAATATTCCGTCAATTTATGCCACTGAGGTGACATCTGCCGCCTTTTTGTACATCTGCGCGCTTCTAGGCAAACCGACTGATCTAAAGCGCACGTCGCGGGTCGGCAAGGCCCGGGAAGCGACCGGGACTCTCGATCTCGACTCGGTCGCGGCGTACTCAAGCTCCTGACGTTGCTCGAACCGGAGCTTGCGGGACTTGTCCCCGACCGCAAGAAGTACTCACCACCGGAGGTCTATGCACCCGCTCGTCCGGGCCGACCCTGCTTGCGGGATACGGAGAGCGGGCACACACGTACCAATCGCACCACCAGTCAATTGGCCATCCGTCGATTGCTGGTCGCACCCGTTAGGTGCCCGTTACTTGCTGGTCACACCTGTTATCCGCCACTTGCCCGATCGCACCCGTGCTTATTTGGCCACGGTTACTTACGTAATTAATCCCGTACGGGAGACATCCGAGGTGGGTGCTTTGTGGAGCCACACACAAACCCATTATCATTTCTCCTCTGCCACGCACGTGAGACATCCAAGGCAGGTGTAATTCCTTCTAATAGTTCAGTTGATGGGGATACGGCGGCTGTTGAAATTGAGGCCTTTAGTGACATTGATAGCGCATTGCTAAAGTGAGGAATTGTCAGAATCTAGCACTTGGGGCCAATTGTTGTGATAGGTATGTATTGCGTTATTACTGTTAAAAACTGTAGAATCGTTAACCTCCGAAAACAGGCCCCTGGTGCCAAGCCGGCTGCTTCCGCAGTTGGCCCCCACAGCCCCATATAAGCTGACAGGAATCTGTACAAAGCGTCTAACCCTAACCGGTTTCCTCCTTCATCTTGCAACTGCAAAAGTCAGTCCACTCCCAGACCCGATTAGCGTTCCACCATCTTGACGGATCCTTTTGCTCGATCCATTCGCTCTGCGGTGGATACGGTGAAGGTTCGAAGGATAATCGTAGGGCATAATGCGGTATATATACTAACATCTCGTTCTCGGCCCCAAGCGCGTCATATAACGAGAGAAAGCGGCCTTTAGTTAACGTGAGGGTAAAGGTTTTGGGTAAGAAGGCGTCATTGGTAAGAACGGCATCGTTGATGTAGTAGCGGCGCTTATCGGGAAGAGCACACTCTTTCAAAAGCGTCAACCGGAGCCGAAACCGGCCAAGGATGGCTAGGTTACCAAGGTCAAGAACAAGGTCAAGCAGTCCATCGGCTGGCTCCCATACGAATTTGGCCGCGATATACCTGCCATATTCCACGCCGAGGAAAATCTGGTACATAAAAAAAATGAGCTGAGGATCTAATATGGTAGGGGGAGGGGGGAGGGGGGGTGTTTACCTCACCGGTACCATCTTGATGGAAGGAGATGCGGTTCCAAACAGGATCCCAACGCCACTCCTCCTTACAGAGAAGGGAGCGTGGGTCCATAACGGGTAAGGTAGCTGGGGTAGATGTAGATACAGCTCCTGAGAGGATACCAGCACCAGGAATCTTAGCGAGAAGGCAGCGCAGGTTCATTGTTTTTTTCTTAGTCGTGTGGTTCGATAACGGGGTTGCGTGGTGGAGGAGAGATGATAGTGGGGTTGTGTGGCTCCGCAAAGCACCCACCTCGGATATCTCCCGCCATAGTACATAGCACATAAGTACCTACCGACACGGTTCACCCTCAAGTTTGTTTAGTGGAACACCAGTCTTGGTATACGCAAACTATCCACCCAACAGCGAATGGATCGAGGCAGCGTGAAAAGAAAGAAAAAAAAGTCGGCAAAACAGATAGACATGCAAAATAAAACGTCGCTGCCAAGACTAATAGGCAATAGCAGCCCTCCAATATAAATGAGAAGATGGATACTTCTCTAACAGCACCTCTCCCATGGAATTCATCTCCAAGTTTCTCTCTCACCATACTCTTCGTGGCCGTCTTCTTCTTCACTGCATCCCTTTTTAAGGGTGTGCTAGCCCTCACTAGACTTACAAAACGTGCCCAAAATGTGATTATCGGTTACCGTACTTACTCTGAGGTATCTATATTCCCACCCCTTTCTATTTCTACAGCTGCCAAGTAGTAACAGAATGATAGGAGCAAGCTCAGCGTTATAATCAACAAGGCACCTTAACGGATGATGGTAATCGGATCGGTACGCAAATTAGTATAGGTGTTTACACTACGCCTAATCCTAGCAGTTGGAAGGGTTCGCCAGGTTTCTAGTACTGTGTTATCCTAGCCAACTCAGATGCCCTCGACCGCGTCTCTAAGGCCTGGGTACCTAAGGCGTACAGCAGTTATAGGCTGTGGAATCGCATCGAGGATATCGACTCCTATATCCAGAACGTTCTCAACTGGACTTGGGATCCCGCCAAGACTCTGCACATATCTATCATAGACGGGGATCCCGAGCAGCTGCAGCTTCTCATCCCGCCAGGCCTACTCAGCAGCAACGGTGGAGATATGGGAATTATTACTATTTGTGATCCAACACTAAATAGCCTACCTAGTCAGATAGTTAACTATGATAGCTAGCAGAACAATATTAGGGGGGGCCAGACGGACCCGTACCCAAACAGTATCTAGCCTTAGACACCTAGCATAAGGGCAGGATGGACTGGGGAAGAAGGGGGCAGGATAGATTAAGGGCTAGGGGATAGGCATATACATTACGCTCTGATAGATTAGATGGGGATTTCAATCCCTCCGTATCTTTTTTTTTACCTTAGTTTCTTTAACCCACTTTCATTTGGAAATAGACCAACTTAACAGAAGATATTGCTGCCTCAATTCGACCTATAGACGCCGACACTCAGTGCATTACCACGTTTCTCCCCAATCAGTATCCTTTTAAGGGAAAAAAAAAAATGCACCACGTCAGTGATTCGCGGCCATCTTTTCCTCTCAGATTCACTGCTAATTTCCCTATTCTTCCCATCATGAATTACACCTCACCTCCGTCTCGGCTTTCGCAACTCCCTCCGGTTAACTCCCCTCTGTCCTCCTTACACCTGGGTTTACCCATTGTCGTCCTTGGTGAGATGCAAGACTTCGCGGAGCGTATGGTAATTCGCCCGGCTGAGGCCCGTCAGGTCCGCCCAAGTTGCGAAGGCCTTCTGGAAGCCGGAGATGTCGATCTCGGTATTCTGGCGGATGTGCTTGAGGACGGAGAGCCCGCCCCCGCCAAAGAGGATGATG
>Ga0247780_1000630_pt1 | contig 31112 bp, 13 predicted proteins | sample UWRJL079202R5_FD_179927 | JGI IMG/M metagenome (GOLD analysis project Ga0247780, IMG submission 179927) | Plant litter microbial communities from Arlington Agricultural Research Station in Wisconsin, United States - UWRJ-L079-202R-5 | ecosystem: Environmental > Terrestrial > Plant litter >... | reverse complement strand
CACACAAAAAAGGGTATGTGTGGTTTCGGGGAGGGGGGGGGGGGGGGGGGGGGGGGGCTGCCTTCTTCGCTTTCCGAGTTGCTCGGCGTGGACATCATCTCCGGCGTCGTGGCCTCTCCCCGCAAATAGCGCTCCGCCCCTTTCTCAAAATCCTCGTGTTTTCTCTGCCGCTTGGCGATGTGCAGCTCCAATCGCTGCTTGCTCTCCTGGAGCGACTTCGCCGTCTGCAGCACCTTCTCAGTAAAGCTGAGGCTTCGGTCAGCGGCGGGATGCCCACGGGTGGTTCGTTCCATCTTCGCACGACAGCTAGGGCTACGCACGGCGTGGGTCCAGAGAAGCAAAAAAAATAAAATTTTGATGATGGAAAGCGAAAGGAGAGGGAAGGCTGAAGAGAAAAGAAAGACCATTGTCCATTGTCAACAGTGCCAGACACGCGATGCAGCCAGGTCTCCATCCGACGCGTCAAATGCAGAATGAGTGGCTTGGGGCAACGACTGTCAGCTAGGTGTGGGTGGGGATCCGGGCATGTGTCGCGACGGGCCAACCGCTGGGAAGCAGGCCGCCATACATCGGCAGCCTTGGCCGCGGGATTCGTAACCAGAGTGTTTCGCGCATAATGGATAGCAGCTGTTGCCAAAACAAAGCGGACTCATTACTTTGAAGTACCTCTGGCCAGGCTGCCCCCCTTTACAAACCTAGATAGCGGTAGGTATAGTCACCTTACCACACAGTCGTCTGACCATCTGGGGCTAACAATGTCGGCCACGCAACGCGCAAGCGTTACAGCTATCCACAGCTGTATAAAAAGGAGTACTCTGGCAAAGCCAGAGTACAGAACAGGGACAATTCAATGAAGCAGTTGCAACCCCATTCTATTCCAGCGATTCCAGTGTGATGTGTTTCTGACAGAGCTCTCCACTTTCTCCTAAGAGTCATCCGCTGAACCTAGCCGCCACTGTACCCTCTGCCGTGGGCAAGATAGTCAAAGAAACGTCTGTAATAAAGCCTTTGTTAGCGCGCGGGCTGTGGAGGAGGCATTGTATATGTACCTAATCGTTTTTTTGTTTTTTTTTAATAATGAAAATAATAAGGGATACAAACTGGCCGATAACAAGGGAAATTAGGATCGCGATGGTGGAGAGAAAGAGATCGAAGCTGTTCGTGAGGCAATTACTTCGGTCGGGCGAGGCAAAGATGGCGGCAAGAACGGTCGGAAAGTCGAAAAATTAGCTGCTCTCGGAATTGCGCTCAAAATTACGCTGGAAGCCCCGCTTAACATCGTAATTATTGCTGCCGTCCATGATGTGAAGCTCGTACAAAGGGGGTTGCTCGTCGTCCTGGAGAGGGCTGCTCGAGATTCAAATGAGGGCGGTTTGAAAAATTACGAAGTGGGTATTGGATGATCCAACCGAACCGCATCAATCGGTTGGCTCTTCGAGGTAAGCGAGGTAAGTCACTCAGAATCGATTGCTGAACATTGCTGAACATTGTTGAATATTGCTGATGGTTATGTGATCATAAAGCTAAGAAACCTCATGTATTGCCGTGTAGCCAGGATGATGACGATGGTACTAACAGAAACAAGCATTAATCTGGGTCCTTATTTATGGAGAGAGGGAACAAGGTTACGAGGGGAAAACGAACAAGAAAAGAAAAAAGGCTAACTCTTTGCTCTGGGGTAACTCGGCTTTGGAGAGGAATAGACGCAACGCAAGCGCCTCACCAACGATCTGGCCCAGGACGTAATCCGTAACAACCGGCCGCCCATCGCGGATCAGCGTAAACTGCTTCTTAGCCTCAAGCAGCGCAAGCACCTCACCGGAGGCTTCAAAATGGCCAGAGGCAAACCTACGCAGGAGAGCAATCTCGCCGTCGGCAGTTGCCTCGAGCTTAAGCGCCCCATTCTTCAGGGTGGTGGCCATACGCCGCCGCACGCCTGAATACTCGAGCAGCAGCGGCAAATCGTTAGTGGTAGAGCCAGACGCAACGTGCTGTAGCGGGCAATGGATCAGCACATGGCGTAGGAATGCTGAAGCCAGCTCGACTGTCGCGTCCTCCGAAATCGACCGGCGGTTATGTTCTGCGCTTGAGATGTAGCCTGTGTGGTCGCTTGTCGAGGCGTTACTTGGCTGTGTCGGGCTGCTGCTGCTGGTGATCTTGATGTGACTGCTATCGACATAACCTGGGTGTCGTGGGGCTTGTCGGCGGGTACGTTGTGTTCGAGGCAAGTCGTCGTCGTCGTCGGCGTCGGCGAGGGGAGGGCTTCGGGGTACATCGTCAGAAGAGTCCATGATAGACTGGAGAGAGCGAGGACCGGTGAAGCGGTGTAAGGCCGCCCAGAACATGCCCGCCGTACCGCCCAACAGATGCACGAGCTCCGTCTCGGTCAGTTCATGGCCTCCAGGGTGCAGCGGGTCGATGATCTTGGAGAGCTCGGTGCTGGGCAGGCAGTCAGGTGGGCCGAGGAACCCCTCGGACGAGGAAGCTCGGTAGGGGAGGACGTTGTGGCGGCTGCCACCGACGACGACACGGCTCTCGAAGAGCTCTCTTCTGCCCCATCCGCTCGCTGCGGGCAGAATATTCCGCTGATGGAGCGGCGGATACTTGTGCTTATGCCTGTTCAATGCACTTTTGGACGTAGCTGTCTCAAAATAGCTCAGAGGATCCATTTTCTCTATCCTTGTCCGAAATTTGGTGCCAAGGTAGGGACTGCGAGAGCATGAGGCATTGGGGCAACACACGGGCGAGGTGGGGCCGGCATGACACTGTGTTGATGGCACCCTGACCCAATAAAAATCTCTTCGTCACAACAGGAACATGGTAGCTGCCACAGCCACGACAGTCGCAACAGGGAGAGAAGACCCATCACAACGACAACATGACAGCCGCCAGAACCACAACAGACGAGCACAGCACAACACAACGAACATCAGCAACCTCTCCATCTCCCGCCTGATTGCCACTCACTCTCGCGAACGCCTCTTTGTTCATCCACTGCTGTGGACAACGCGGCATCTTAGCCTCTTGCGCTGCCGGTTTCTCGACCTTGGAGCCATCACCGTCGTGCCTCTGCCGCTGCCTTCACCTCAATTGGTTCCTGCCCACCTATCAACCAGCAACAACAATGATAGCAACGATGCTATAACAAAGGCGCAATATTACCTCGCAAGCATATATAGCGATACTAGTGTAGCCCGTCGTCTCGCAACATGTCGTGTCCCCATCACAAAAGGGCATGCTCTATCACGGCTTTTATTGCTGCAGCAGCTAACATGTCACGGGTATGTCCTTTGGAATATAAGTAAGAATAATTATTGCTAACCTGACCAAGGCGTCAGATCCGCTTCCACTATGCCCGCCGTACTGTGGCCCAGCTTCCGTGCTGCCCCTTCTCCCGTCCTCCACAATCCACTTGCCTACCAGCAGCGCAGCTTGTATACCTTGACCTATCCGAGATCACGCACCACCGAAAGACAAAGCCCGAAGGCCAGGCGCCAGCTCCAGGGGGGGGAGGCAGCCGCCGCATCAACCCTCCGGGCTCCCGCCGCGCTCAGAAGCTGCTGCAGCGTCTCAGCCCTGCCGACCCTTGCGAGGACCCGTACCTTGTCGCGCTCCTGATCGCCATGGCCCAGGAGCAGCGGATAGATCGAGAGGTGGACTGCGACAGCGGCAAAGACGGCGGCGGCGGCGGCAGGGGCAGCAGCAATACAGCTCGTTGTCCGCCGCCCATGCTGCTCCTGGCTACTCGCCCGGCTGATGCTGCCTGGCTGCACATCTACACAAGCAACCTGTCGGCCGAATTTCTCGACCGTCTGGACTACCCCTCGTATCCCCTGCCTCCAGCTGCCGTCGTGCCACCGGCGACCATCTACCGCCGGCGGCTGGCCTTTGAGCCGTACGATACACTACCACAGCGTCTCACTGCTGTCATCGTCGACGCCCGCTCGGACAGCGTCAGGATCTCTCTACCAAGGACCGAGTAGAGTAGTGGCAGTAGGGCTGCGAGGATGCTCTGTAAGATAGACCCACGAGACAGCAAGTCAAGGATAAGAAGAGGACAGGACAGCCTGTCTCTGATTTTGACCAGACTCTCCTCCAAACCTGCAGCCAATTGCAATCTAGGCAGCCAGACTTGTAGACGGAGCTCAGAGCAACACCACCCCGCAACCTCGTCCTCCTCGCCCACTACTACAACACCGAGAGCAAGATGCTGGCATACCGGCTGGACGGCGAGGAGATGGACGACGCTGACATAACCCTTGAAGAGGACGTGGCGAGATATACCGATAACACTATGGCCGCTCTCGCGGATTGTCTCGGCGTCGACTTGGAGCCCTTTGCACGCCCCTGGGTCCCGCTAGCGCTGGCGAAGCGGGCGGTGTCAGAGGAGGAGGACGGCCCGAGATGTGGCGCGAAGCAGGTCGTCCCCATCCCGAACGCGCTCTCGTCCCAGTCGTCAGGCAGCGCGCCCCTAGGCTAGGAGACAGGCGAGCGCACGCGCGGGCTTACCTCCCAGCACCCCCACGGCACCAAGTCCAGCCCCAGCGCCGACAAGGACCAGGGCAGTCCGACGAACCCCTTCACCGTGTCAGATTAGTGACAGCCTCTACTCATGTCCTTTGCTATTTTCGAGCGCAGCGAGCACCCCGCCACAGAAGCCCCCGGAGGACCGCCGGAGGCTTCACCACGCGCGAGAAGCCTCCGGCGAAACACCATACAGAGACACGGGAGAGCGGGCACGACAAAGCACGCTCGCGGGCACGCTGAAGAGGGAACGTGGCTTCACGGACGCGAGGACGCAGGCTCCCGGGCACGACAGCCACAGGAGCGAGCACGCGGAAACACGGTTTCACGGAGTCGGACACGCGACCAGTCGGGGCATCGCGCGGCGGCATCCCGCACGTTGTCGGCGTCGGGTTTGGCGCTTTGTGGGCATTTTAGCGAGCGGTTCGGGGGCTGAGCCACACCACAGGTCCGATCTTGTGCACGGCCTGCTGAACGGCGCCGAAGAATTAGCTGTCCGGGCTGCTAACACCACCTTGCTTTCCAGAGTCTTAGCGTCTTCCCCGAGCACCACTTGCAAAGTGCACTCCGACACAACGGCTCGCGTAATAATAAGCTCAACGGCTTGGAGGTCTGTCATAGCCAGTGTGCCACCTGTGAGAGACTTGGGGCTTGGTTGTTACTGTTGCCGGGCTAAGTACCCAAGCCATCGACTTAAGCTAGACCTTTAAGAGCCGCGATCAGGACGTAGGGCTTGGTAAGTTTCACGCCTTTCTTGATGAAAGGGTACAGCAGGGTGAAGAGGGACTCCTGTTACTGGGATTCAGACTCGGATGCGACGACGCTGGTCTTGAGCGGGGGAAGATGGGCGGTTCGGACATGAACCTGGCGGACGGAACTAAGAAGGCCAGCAGGGGACCAGGCTTCCTCACCGTCATCTCCGGAAGTTGGAGGGTGAGGAGACTTGTGTTCTCCGGAAATGGGGATGCAGCTGGTGTTATCTAGGATCTTGACCTGCTGCTCACTTGTCTGCCCGTCCATGACGACTTGATATCCAGCGCTGGTTAGAACGGAGACCAATTTTGTGGCGAGCTGCTAGATTTAGGCGGTGGTAAGCTGGCAGTCAGTGTACTTGGGAAGAGTGGTGTCCTCCAGTTTCTTTCCCACGGTGCTATTTTTGACGCGGAGGACAGTCTGGAGGGCAGCCTCGGCATAAACGGCGCGCTTAAGGATACCGTCAACTAGCATTAATACTGTGAGGCCGGTAGTGCTCATCGCTCCTAGAGGCATAAAAGAGACGCTGTCTCTCTACCACTATTCGCCAAGATGGCTAACAGTTTCCCCAGAATACATTTGGCAGCTATAGTTTAGGTAAAAATTGAAGCCACGGTACTCCTTCAAACGCGCTTGTAGGCATATCTCGGAGGCTGACTAGGGCTCCGACGATCAGGCAAGCCCTGGATAGAAAGTACAGCGTCCCAAGAATGAGAAATAGGTAACACCACGGTGCACGCTTCTTATATCCTCCGAGGATCTCCATACTAGCCTTTCCATAATGCGACCGTCTAAAGCCTACCATCTCAGCCAAACCGTAGATCGCCAGCGACGCGCCCATAACAATACAACTTATCCTCCAGACAATCCCCTCGATCACGGTCGGAAACGCAAGGCTCCAGCCGCTAAGGCGTATGCCGGCAAAGAAAGATATGATACTACCAAGGTACAGGTTCTCCCTAATTCCTGATGGTTTGAAGTCACGGTCATTGGGGATCCCTATGTAATATTTCCATCAGCTTAAGCATGGAGCGTGAGCGGGGAGGAAAAAGCATACGCAGAAGCGGCCGAACTTGCCATCCTAGCCATAATATGGTAGACATCATTCTCTTGCTCCACGTGCTGCACCAATAGATGCCTGGTTCTATAAAATCAAGTCGAGTGTTCTGAACTAGCTCCTCGGCAGCATCGTCTCCAGCAGCAGATAAAATTGCGTCAATGTGGCATTTAGCGCAGATCTTAGTCGGCGTCATCACATTAAGGGGCTTATGCCACCACAGGCACAAGGTGATGGTCGAGCAGAAAACGAGGGCTGCCGTAGTCAATTCGAATGGTGTGATTTGCAGCCCAGAAGCAGCGCGGGTAACAAGTATGGTGATAAGCCGGCCAGATTGGAAAAAGACGAGGCACTTAGTTATACCATCAGCGGTACTCTTATCGTCAATTTCGTCCTTTTCGGTTACAGGACTGTCAATGTAGTCGTGTGCAACTAGGTACGCGAGCTGCTTGGCTGTGATAGGAAATGGGTGGTTAATGCCGGGTATCTCAAGCAGGAAACCCCCGCTATCAGCGTAGAAGCCGTGGGTCACCGTCCAGCTATCGATACCCAGGGCCTTCATGTCCCTTACCGACTGGCGAGCGGACGACAGCTGAGAAAAGGCGAATAGCATGGGTAGCTCAGGTGCCAAGATGCTGAGAAGAAACCAACGGAGCTTTCGAAGGAGGCGTGCTGTGGACCCTTCGTCTCGTTCCGGGACATTCAAGTGCAGCATGGAAAATAAACAAAGTATCAAGGTGCTGAGGCATGGTCAAATGATATCCATAGTACCCCTTGTATCAGGTGATGGGACCCAGCCATGGCGGCCCGAGTTGGTCGTACCATTCGCTGAGGTTGACGCCATGAGGAAGGGAGCACTGTTGTTGATTTGCTGAGCGTATTTTCTGGGAGGTTCTTTGAGTTTGGGATGGGTTCTAGTTATGCTGTTGTTCCTGCCGCCACAACTGCAACCTCGTTCATCCCACAGGCAGAATCGCACTTCCTCAGCGTCCAATTCCGTCGCAGCGTTGCACTTTCCATCTTGGCTTAACCGCAGCATTGCTGTCTCCCCGAAGCACAGGCACATGGTCGCATCATCGTGGCTGCCGCCGTCTCTACCGCAAAGGAGCGCTCCACAGAATCCACTCCGCCAAACTTTACCATTCAGCTCCCACACTCCACCCGTCTAACTTTGGCGCCCCTCCCCCTTTGCCAGCGTTTATTCCATCAGTGTTACCACTCCACCTCGTCTTACAGTGCGCATCTGATTTGGCAGCACGCTCTGTGCTCTCCTTAGAGCGACAAACAACAGCACGCACCGTTCACCGAACCGCGGCGTGTTACCGTTCCACCCGAGAACCCTCACTTCGTTACCGGAGCCCCTCTCTCCCATCCCCAGCCACTTTCGGCGCTATCAATCTTCCCAGACAGACAGACACGCAGCACCCTCAGACAGAAACGTGCAATCATCGCAGTTCCATGGCTTCCGACGGGCTTAGGAGCAACGGCGGCCTTGGTCTTTTGCCCTCTCCCGCTGGTGCTTGGCCATGTATCGCCTCGGTCCTGGCGGCGTACGTGCTGCTCTGCGCTCTTCTCCGATACCGCCAGAAGCGTGCGATCGAAGCGAGATTCCACTCCGCCATCGTAGCGAATAACCTATCCCTCCTCCAAGCATACGAAATCCAGAAGTGGCTCAGCGAGCAAGAATTCCCTGCTACCTTTTCTGCTTCGATCTTCTTTGCCCTCTTCAAGGTATGGCACATGGCCCGCTTCTCCCCCCCCCCCCAACCAGTACTAACCGAGCAAGCTCATAGACCTACAGCATCCCTTCCATCTCACGGCTATTAGTGGCAACGGGCCAGATAGCTAGTCGCAGACCCTACGACCTGGAGAGAACTTCGAAGCGTGCCGCCGACACCAGCGTGCTGCTTACCAACATGGTCATCGGTCGGCCAGGCTCTACACGCGCCATCGAAGCCATCGCTCGAACCCGCTTCTTACATGCCCAGTACCGGCGAGAGGGTAAGATATCGGACGACGACATGCTCTACACCCTCAGCCTATTCGTTCTGAATCCCATACAATGGGTCGATCGGTTCGAATGGCGCCGCCTAACCGATCTGGAGCGCTGCGCCCTGGCAATATTCTGGAAGGCTCTTGGCGAGGACCTCGACATCCCGTACGGTAGCCTGCCCTCTTCCTCGAGGGGATGGGCTGATGCTCTGCATTGGCTACGCGAGCTTGACGAATGGAGCCGCGCGTATGCCGATCGCCATGTCAAGGCGGATACGAGCAATGCTATTCTTGCCGCCGCTACCATGGGCATGGTGCTGCATCGAGTTCCTGACATGGCGAAGCCCGCTGGCCAATACCTCGTCTCGGTCATCCTCGGACCGCACATCAGTAACGCGATGGGGTAGGTTCATCCAGTTTCCAGCCCTCATGCCTATCAGCATGGCCAAGCTAACCTGCGTAATCGGCCAGGCTCCCCTACCCACCTCTTCGTTACAAGGTTGCATTGTACTGCGTGATTAAAATACGCAAGTTTATCATCCGCCATGTCTGTCTCCCACGCCCGTACTTTTTACGACGTCGCCACCTGCTCGACCACCCTAACCCGAAGACTGGTCGATACAATGTTGCCCGCTGGCGGGTGCACCCGTGGTACGCTAAGCCCTCCTCCTCGAGCCCTTGGTCCATCCGCACCTGGTTCCGCTGGGTGCGCAGCGGCCGTTCGCCGCCGCCGTCGCCTATGCATAGCCAGACAGAGAACAAGTTCCTACCCGCAGGATACAAGATCCGAGAGGTTGGACCGCAGCAATTTTCAGGGAAGGGGGGGGAGGAGGTGGATGAGCTTGAAGAGGCATTGAGAGGTAGAACCATCACAGCGTGTCCATCCGCATCACTTTGACGGATTGGCAATTTGTGTCAGATTCAGGGGCCCCTGAGCCCCTGAACAGCATGGCTGAACGCGTAGAAAGGAGGTGTGGCCACGATGCCAAAGGGTTCGACCAGTACAGTGCCAATCCTCTGGCTTTAGTCGAAGGGTAAGCTATTCTTAGGCGAATTGTACTCGTTCTCTCTTATGTGCATCTGTCTGGGAAATACAAAGGGGGCGTTTCCTCCTTCGGAATCCAAGGCTCGGAGAGTAGAAGAAAGAGCATACTCTCCAAAACAAGCAAAGGAAAGAGGACCAGGGGCATGATAACGCAATTATGCGGGGTCGACGCCATCAGAGCGGTGCTGTCGGTGTAATTCCTGGAGATTTTCTACGCAGTCGAGATTTTCGGTAGCTTCTAAGAATTTGTGACGACCCTGCAGGCCGTCGCCTGGGCCAGGGCGGCCCGACGAATCCCCCGCAGAAGGAACAGTATAAGAAAGACCGTGCACACTGTCTTGCGCACTGGGCCAGGGCTGCAAAGACCCGAAGCCCCTACGACCAGTAAGAAAGAGCTTGGTGGCCCACAGGGACTAACAGCACCAAGCACCGTTCAGCTGACTGCTTGGCCGCAACTGCGTGGAGCACCACCAAGCACAGTGGACCAAGCAAGGTACGAAGTACCTTTTAGTTAGTTAGTATAGATAGCTATGGTTGTGCCCACAACCACCGTGAGGGACTCTGGTTCCTCACGCTAGTATTCAATGATTCATTTGTGTCCTACTGTTCAGACTTATCTCTGTGCATTATAGTGACAGCGACCTACAGTGACATTGAACCCCCGTCTAGGAGTGCTAGCTCAACAAGCCGTCTTCGGAACGCCCCCTACCTGTTGGCGTCCTGCCATACGTTCTGTCTTAACCCGCACCAGTCCTCTCGAGGCCTGTGTCGGGTGCAGGTTGTAATAACTTTATAAAAATCGTAAGGCTATTATATAAACTTACAGGAGAAGGAAAGCTATTTAAATAGACTAATAGATAATAAAAGGCGTTTAAAGATCTTAAATACACCTTTATTATAATACTAATCCTAACCTTCCCTGATTTCTTAAAGCCTTTCCAAGTTAAGATAAACTCCTTAGAATTCGTAATTAGTAAAGGACTTAACTAAGTTTAAGATAATAAGAAACGTTATTTAATTACCTTTTTATTAAATGGAGTCTATAACTTAGACTTATAATATCTAATCTATAATAAGGAATTAATAATAATTATTTACTACTTTACTAAATAAGCACTATATTTAAGTAGTATAAAGGAACTAATCTAGGTTTTTTCAGATTATAATAACTTTTAATACTTCTTAATGAAGGAACTTAACCTGTAATAAATATAATAAGTAAAACTAATAATACTATTCCACTTTTAGATTTATTATATTAAAGGGAAAGATAATAAATAAGGTTATAAGGATATTAACCCAGTCTTAATCCTTATTATTATATTTAATAAAGTTAAAAACAGTACGTTAAAGTATACACCTTAAATGTTAAATAACTAAATGTTAAAATAAATTATTAATATTTATATAAACTTATACATAAAGTATAACATTTATTAGTAATAACAGGACTTATAAGTAAAGAGGCTAGTAAAAGGTACTTATAATATAAGTATCTTTTAAAGGACTTTTTAAAGTATGTATAAAAGTGTAGTAAAGAATATTAGATATACCTAAACTACAGTGAAATTAGTTATTAGTAAGAATAGTTATTAAAAGTTGTAAACAGCACGCTTAAACTAGGAGTAAAACTTTAATATTAAGAGAAACTGTATATTTATAACTTAGATAAATAAAAGGAGTACATTTAATAGGTTTATAAATTTCAAGTTAAAGGATATATAAGTAAAGTTAAAATGCTTATTTAAGTTTAATAAATGTACGCTTTTCCTTAAATAAAGAAACTAGTTGAGGAAGTAGTTAATAACTGTAATATCTATTATTAAAAGTAGAACTGACATTATAAACTTTACAAGCTTTTTAAACCACTTTTTATATTATAAGTATTATAAAGCTTTATCTTACTTAATTTCGTTACTAAGATACTTAAGTTTAAAGACCTTATTATAAGAGTTACTTATAACTAAATCTTTATAATAATTAACAGACTAATAAAATAGGCTTGCTTTCTACTAACCTTAAAATATATAATAGTAAAGTAACTTAGTTATATCTTTAAAAAGGAAGTAATCTTATAATGCCTTTAGCTAGATAATCTCGTTACAAATTAAGATAAACTAATTATGTTAAAGTTCTAATAAAGACTGATGTAAAGAATAAGTGTAAAAAGTCAACTTTTAACAACATTCTGCTTACAGATAGATAGCTAGATAAAATAAGTTAATTAGATGCTTATAACGTATTTTTAAACTTATATTAACTTTAAATAAAATAACTAACTTAAGCTATTATTAACAGTATTGATAACTTATAATATAATGCTAATTAAGTTAATAAATATATTACCGTTCTTTATAAATTACAGTAAAAAGCTTAAGCTCTATTAAAGCCTGCTAACCAGCACCTCTTAAGCTATAGTCTATATAAACTAAATATAAACACTGTATAATTACTTGTAAGTTAAACTTAAATTCATATGTAAATAAATAAATAAATTCACTAATAAACACTAAACTAAGTAATTAATACTTAAAAAATGACTTTATTATAATAGTAAATAAGTTAAAGGATTAATTCTTAAAAGGGGGATTACGTTTACCCTTTTTCACAAAACTTACATTTAAAACGATTTAATAAGAAGTTTAACTTTAAAAAGTACAGACTGTTTTACATTAAGAAAAAGGTTATTACTTTTAATTATAAACTTAACTTACTTATTAATATAAAGGTGTAGAATAAGGTTTTTTATATCTCACTTTTAAAATCTACCTTAAAGGGAATTTCTCTAGAAAAGAAGATTTTAGATTAACGTTAATAAAGATAAGTATAACGTTAAAGAAGTTATAAATTTATAAAGGGGAAGGAATATATTTAAATATCTTGTTAAGTAACTGGATTACAGCTTTAAAAGTAATTTATAAAAGTCTGTTAAGAATTTTAAATACTTAAACTTAATTACAGAGTTTTACTAAAAGAATTTAAACTAATTAAAACTAATAATAAGAATTAAAAATAAGATAAGATCTAATATTTAAACTATTATATTAAAGAGTAAGATTATTATAAGACTTATTATTTGTCTTATACTGTAGGAGCTGAAAGCTCCGCCCGTAAGGGCAAGCGGTCCCTCTACTGCTAACTATCTACTGTCGGGGTGTGGTCGGGGCGTTTCCACCCCGCCCACTCTTCTGTTTATCCTACTGAAATACATATGGTTTAGTCTCGACTACTAAACGTGGTGACAGGTTATGGGGTTAATGCCTTATACTGGCGTGTGTTATAAGTAAGATAGGGGTGTAAGCGGGTCGTTCTCAGTTCTGCTACGCTTACGCCCCTTAGCCGTAATAGCTTAGAGGTCTTACGTTACCTCCTTTTTCGTCTGGGGTAGAAAGGGAGACCTTTTCGGCCTAGGGTAGCTCTTTGGGGTTCGACTGGGACTGAGGCGTTAACGGTTTAAGAGTAACTCCGTAATATCTCCCCCCCTCTTTTAGTCTGGTCTTCTTCACACTACTCTAGCTATTACTAGTTTATGGTTTTTTATTCGTTATAACTTTCGGTTTTACGTTTTACTAACTCGCTTCTTTTAGGCTGTTATCGCTTCGTTCCTTCTGTTTAAGGTTACCAGCGTGGTTAGCTAACCTCTGTGTGCCTCCTCTGGTGGCTTTATGGCTTCTATCTAACCTTTTTGTTAAGGTTAGCTAGCCTTTACGGTTCTTACGGCTCTGCTTTCTAACTTTTATAAATTCTTCTTTCCTTTCCAGCTTTCCTTTAAAACTTTTCTTCTTTTAATTACTAACTTCCTTCTCTTAAGTTTTAAGCCTTATACGCTTTGTAATTACCTTTTTATACTTTTATTTACTTACTTCTGTTATTATTATATCTATCTTAAGCCTTTATAAACGTAACTTTAGCGGTTTTAGTTACGACCCTCTTACTACCACTGCTTATAACTACCTTATTAACACCTTATTAATTATCTACGTTATCCCCTCTTTATCGTGTTACTAACATATTATTAGTAATAACGTTAATAAGTTACCCTGCTTAGCTTATATTAACTTATTAAATAACCGTATTTATCTAAACTCCCCCTTGGACTATTATAAGTGCTATCCTATTTAAAGTAAGTAACTACTTTTACCGTTTGCAGGGCGTTTATTAACTGATTGTAGATTTAGCTTATTATTAGAAGTGCAGTGACGGTTATAGTAATTATCTTTATATAATAAGTTCTTATATCGCTTACGTTTCGTTTACTATCTGCTAATCTGTCTAAAGTCCAGGCTTTGCCTATACCTTAAAGTGTTACGTCGCTATTATAGTGATTTATATATCTTGTAAATTAATTACTGCTTTAGTTTGCTAAGATGTAAGTAATTTCTTCTGTTAAATTATATACAGGTTGCTAACAGTGCGATAGTTAATTAACTAATTTAAGGCAGTCTAGTAGGTCTAACTGTCTCTTTACCTTAGTGTTAGGATAGTTAAATAATAGGCTACTAAGCGTTTAGGCTGCAGTTAAAGCGTCCCTTTTACTTCTTTTAACTTAGGTTTGTCCGTTATAATTCGTAGCGGTCTTAATAGTAGTCTTATAATGCTGGCTTAAGCTGCTTAGGTGCTTTTACCTACCACTTTTACAGGTGGCTTATAAGTTAATATCACTTTACTTACTTAGGTTTAGCGTCTTAAGATACGTTTAAACCTTATTTAACGTCGTCTGACTATACTTAGTGGTTTTGCTAATCTAAAGGGTTAGATTACTTAGTAATAGGTTAGTTAAGACGTAAGTACATATTAATTACGGTCTGTCTGCGGTTTATTTACTATTAACTATTATTATAAGTTACTATTAATAACGTTTAGGATTAGAACTATCCTTCTCTTAACGGTCTTTAAGTTAGTAGTGGTAGCTGCGTTTAGTTAGTGTATGATAATGTAAGGGTTATTTACAGTATATTTACAGTACGTTTACAGTATATTTATAATTTAGGTCTTTAATTATATAGTTATCCCTTAATATTATTTACTATCTTATTTTCTAAGTTAAGTTTTTACTATACTGTTTTAAAATTTAAGCTGACGTTTTAACATCTTTTTCTTTTTTATACCTTATATATTATTAGGGTTAGTACAGTCTAGTAATGGTCTACTTAAACCTTTCCTGTTATTATTAAATATCTTAACTAAGCTGTATTCTTTTAACCTTTTAGTTTTTATAATCTAATTAATAATAATTACTACGCTTATTAAGTGTGATAACTTTACTTTTAAGTTTTACTAGTTATGGAGTTAAATACTGTATAAGCTGCTTTTATTATACTTTAAGTACCTTAAGATTATATATACTGCTGTTTCTAAGGTGATACTGTACTAGTATTAAAGCGATATTACCTTAAGGACCTTTCTCTAGTAAAGGAAAGCGTTTAGGCTAATCTTCTTTATTTTAACCTACGTAAGGATAAAACTTTAAGCTTTTATAAGTTTTTAATAAAGTTAAAGTAATATCTTACTCTCGTTAAGGTTATATATGTCTGTTACGGTAGCGATGTAATTATAGTGTGTGAACGCCTTATACCTCTTTTTTCGTCGTTTTTCCTTTTAGTCACAAAAGGTAAAGATGTTAGGGTTATGGTCTATCCACTTCTTTTAGTTCAGGTTTTCCACTTTTCTTAATGTAAGCCTTAGCTAGTCTTTTACTTACATGGTTTTTATTAAACTGTTATTCGCTGGAGAGGTGTGTGCTGTTACACCCTGTTTTTATTTTACCTATTTAACTATCTTCTTATTAATATTATGTAAGAGCTTTACGATCTTTATACGTTTAAGTCGCTACTTAACTTTTACTATTTATTAGTTTAAGTAGATATTAAGTGGTAAGATTTAAACTTCTAACTTTAGGTTTTTTACTAAAGTTACCTTATACGTTCTAAGTACGATTTATAAGCATTATATTTAAGTAATTTCTAGTTTTTTAACTATCCTTTTTATTAGTCCTTTTAGCTTTATTAATGTGTGTTATATATTCGTTCTGTAAGTAAGGACACTTTTAATAACTTTAGTGTAAATTTCTTAAGTGTGGATAGCCTACACTCCCTACGTTTTCCCTGTAAATCGGGTTAATATAAGGGTTTAAGTTTCCATTTTTCTAATAATCCTCTTTTAATAAGCTTTCTAATTAAGCTTTCTATTAAGCTAGACTCTTAAAAACTTAGTTAACTTTACTAGTGTTAATTTTAAGTAATCTTCTCTTAGAATCTTTACTTTTTCGGTTTATAAGCACCTTACTTATAAGAAATGAATAAGCTTACTCTTTTTTAAGTTAAACGTTATCCCCTTTTCCTTTACCTATTCTTTACAGATCTTATATATAGTTTTAAGGATCTTACAGCACGTTAACGTGTTGTATGTGAAGGTTTAAAGGTTTGTATTATCTGTAAAACTTAGTGTAATTAGGCCTTTAATGTGTTTTAGCTTTTCGTACAGTGTATTAATAAAAAGGATGAAAAGGATTGCTAATAAGGGGGATCCCTAAGGGATCCTTTAGGTAATGTTTTATAACGTTAATAATTTGTTATTAAATAGTAACTGGGCTGTTCTCCTATATATATAGTTAATTAGTTAGAGGATAAGCTTTCTTTTAAACCTTAAGTCTTTTAGTGTAGCGAATAGCTAGTTTTAATTTACTTTATTAAACGTTTTAATAATGTTTAATTACAGTAATAAAATGTAAGCTTTACGTAACTATACTGTGTAAATGTTATTAATGATAACTTACATAGTTATATCTGTCGCTCTTTTCTTTCTAAATTTAAATTAGAGGTCGGGGAGTATGTAGGCCGTTTCCACTACGGTGGAGATCTTCTCTGTTAGGATGGCTTTAACGATTTTCCCTGTTATGTTTAACAGGGTTATAAAGTGGTATGTTTTAACGTATTTCTTATTATTAATTAATTTCCTTAATTTTAACAGTATTATAACGTGTGTGGTATATTAATACTTTAGGTAATAACTAAGGTTAAAGCTCGCTTATGTGATCTTTATTAAAATAGCTGACAGTTTTCTATCTTTATCACAGGTCTTTAAAAGGCTGTTAAAGATCCTGTCTAATCTTAACGCTTTTAAAGCGTTTACTTTCTAAATAACCTCTTTCACATCTAAGTCCTTCACTTTCCAGTTTATTAGTATGGTCTCTAAGAAGGAGCCTGCTTTCCAGTTAAGGTTTTTAAGTTTTAAGAGGTCTGCTTCTAGTACGGGGAAAAAACGTTCGTTAAGTTCTCTTATTTTTTTAATATAGGTGATAGTTATTTAAGGTCCATTAGGTGTAATGTCTTTTATAGCTTATAATGCTGGAATAGCTAGTGGTTTAAGGAGTTAGTAGCTATGTAATTTAGCTTAGCGTTTAATATTCCATATTACTTTTAGGTCTTTATTAGTTACTATCTTATTAAGGGAGCCTTACTAGTACCTTATTTATACCTTATTAATTACCTTATCTTTATACCTCTTAACCTTCCTTAACTCTTTCTTTACAGTGTGAGAGCGTTACGTTCTCTATATCCTTTCTACTCTCCTTATATCTTTTACAACTCTCTTTATTTCGTCGTCTTACTATAATACTGTGGTCCTTATATTCGGTTTCCTTCTAGGTACTATGGTGTTTATAATACGTAGGAGCTCCTTTAACAGTGTTTTAAAAGCTTCTTCTAGTTTATAAATATTATTTATATTAGTTAGTATTATAAGGTGTTTTGCTATTACCGTAACTATTACAGTGTTTATTATTTTATAACTGTAACTTTCCTCTCCTTCTTTTTATTTTACCAGTATATTATTAATCTTAACTGCTTATAATATATAGTCTGACTTAATTATACTCTCTGCACTTAAGTAGTTAACACCTAGCGTGCGGGACGCTTATATGTAGTTTATTATATTATCTCTTTCTCTATTTCTATATTTAAGTTATATTAATTCCCTAAATAGGGTCTTTAGCGTTAGGTCCTAGTTTTCCACTAACCTTATTAGCGGCTTAGCTTTAAAGCTCCTATATCCCTCCTTATCCTATATTAGGTTATGTGCGTTAAAGTCGCTTATTATAACTACTCTCCCTTAAGGCGCTTTTACCCTAATTTTGGTTAAGGGGATAATCTAATTATTTAGTTTCTTACTTAATATATAAATTAAGTAAACTGTAATAGTTTCCTCTCTGTAATTAAACGTTACTAACGTTTAGTTTAAGCTAGAGTTTATAATCTACGTTACATTAGTAAGCTGTTTACTAACGTATAGTGTTGTTTTTTTACTATAGTAAATTATACTGAATTTCCCTCCTCTTCTGTATCTTAAAGTACTAGTAAACTAGCTTTAAGGTAGTTCTTATATTACTATTAGGTTGTAATTGCTCCGTGTTTCTAATGCCTTATTAAGTCTTACGTCCTTATTATTAATATTCTAATATAATACTTTTAACTTTATTAACTGTTTTATAAAAGGCTGTTTACAAGTAGTAATGTAGCTAGTTATAAGGGTTATTAAACTTTATTAATAGTTACTATTAGTCTTATTAGGGCTCTTATAGGCTGCTGTTTAAGTAGGGTTAGTGTGGTCTCTAAGGCGTTATTAAGGCTTAATAACTTTATATATTATATAATATTATTACTATTAAGTATTCCTACTTTCTTTAAGAGATTAGGTCTCCTTACTTTAACTTGTAAGATTTATCTTCTCTTATTAACTACCTAGTTTTTATATCTTTACATAACTGTAAACTAGTCAGCTATAATGTACTTACACTTAGTAATAGGAGTAAAGTTCAGGTTCTGCTTATTCCTTTCCTTATGTAGTTTTTTATACATTATAGCTTTATTAAGGTAAATCGCTCTAACATGCTTACAGTGCTCCTTCACTATATAGTAATCCTATTACGACCTGCACCCGACATAGGCCTCGAAAGGACTGGCGCGGGTTAAGACAGAACGTATGGCAGGACGCTAACAGGTAAGGGGCGTTCCGAAGACAGCTTATTGAGCTAGCACTCTTAGACGGGGGTTTAATATCACTGTAGGTCGTTGTCACTATAATGCATAGAGGTGAGTCTGAACAGTAAGATATAAATGAATAATTAAATATTAGCGTGAGGAACTAGAGTCCCTTATAGTGGTTGTGGGTATAATTATGGCTATCTATATTAACTAACTGGGAGGTACTTTATACCTTGCTTATAGTGTTATAAGTACTTATTATGTAAGCACTCTGTACTGTGTAAGCGTTCTGCTTATAAGGTTTCTTCTACTTACGATGCAAGCACTTAGCATGCTATAAGCAGCACCTTACTAGTCGTAAGGGCTTCGGGTCTTTACACCCTTAGCTTAGTGCGCCTAGGCGGTATGTACTGTCTTCTTACACTGTTCCTTTTACGGGGGATTTGTCGGGCCGCCCCGGCTTAAGTGACGGCTTATAGGGTTATTACACGATTCCCCCTCTTTAACGTTCTTTTCTTATAAAGAACTTAAGAGGTAAGCTTCTCCTTTCACTATTTCACTATATAATAAGTGTCCAGCTCCCAAGTCTTAAAACGGAAACAGGGTAAAAGTACTAACTACTACTTAAACCTTACAGCTTATATATACACGTTTAGTGGCGAAATGTCCCTTTATTCTTTTTATAAGTCTGCTGACCTTTTACTTATCTATTAGGTTTTAAACCAGTCTGATAGTTATAACTATTATTTAAAAAGGTATCGGCCTTCTTAATATAACGCTTTTAATGTTAGTAAGGTGAAGTTAAAGGCTTTTCTTATTAAAAAGCAGAGTTTTAACTTACAAGTTAAGTCTGCTACTTAATAGCTTTATAAGGCTACTGTTAAGCTTTAAAAGGTATTAACGCATTTAACGTGCCTTTATAAGTAACAGTCCCACCTTAAAGACTAGGTTATAAAAGCGTTTAATTATAAAGTGGAGTTATTAGAGTTTTAGGAAAGTAAGGAGGTTAAGCTAAACGCCCCTTTTAACGACGTAAAGTCTTTTAACTGGGGGAACTTTTTAATAGGGTCTTTACAATAGGTAGTTACTTTATAATTTAGTTTATAACTGTCTTCTTTAATAAAAGGTTATGGGTTTAACTTCTTACGAGAGTTTTAGTAATTTTTTCTTTTATTAACTTCTTTCCTTATTAGTACTTATTTTTATATAAAACTTATTAAGGGTTTTAAAGGCTTAGCCTCCTTATTAGGTCTAAGGTCCTTATAACCTTAGCTAAGGTTTTAATAAATGTCTTTCTGTACTTATTAAAAAGTTATTTACTACTTTTTAGGCTTTAAGTCCTACAGTAGTCTTACTTTTTAATATAGTAGTTTAGATGTCAGATCTTATCTTATTTCTGGTTCTTATCGTTAGTTTTAATTAGTTTAGATTCTTTCGGTGGAACTCCGTAATTAGGTTTAGGTATTTAAGATTTTTAACTGGCTCTTACAAGTTACTCTTAAGGTTATAGTTTAGCTATTTAATAAGATACTTAAACGTGTTTCCTCCTTTCCGTAAATCTACGACTTCCTTAACGTTATACTTATCTTCGTTAGCGTTAATCTTAATCTTCTTTTCTAGGGGAACTCCCTTTAAAGCAGGTTTTAGAAGTGAGATGTGAAAAACCTTAATCTACACCTTTATACTGGCGGGTAGGTCTAGTTTGTAATTAAAGGTGGTAACCTTTTTCTTAATTTAGAATAGTCTATACCTTTTAAAGTCGAGCTTCTTACTAGGCTGTTTCGAATGCAGGTTTCGTGAAAAAAGGTAAACGTGGTCTCCCTTTTAAAAAGTCGGTCCTTTAACTTATTTACTATTATAATAAAGTCCTTTCTTAAGTATTAGTTACTTAGTTTAATATTTATTAGTAAACTTCTTTATTCGTTCGCGTGTGAACTTAAGTTCGGCTTACAGATAGTTATATAGCTTTTACATCCAGTTTACACAGATTACAGCTTAGGGGGCGCCTGTAAGCGGGCTTTAACGGAGCTTAGGCTCTTTACTGTAGTTAGTAAAGAACAGTAATATACCTGTTAACTCGATTAACGTTATATTATAAGTTACTTATACTGTTAGTAACAGCTTAAGCTAATTATTTTATTTAAAGTTAACATAAGTTTAGAGATACGTTATAAGTATCTAATTAACTTACTTTATTTAGTTATCTGTCTGTAAGTGGAATGTTGTTAAAAGCTTACTTTTCACACCTATTCTCTACATTAACCCTTATTAAAATTTTAACACGATTAGCTTATCTTAATCCATAATAATGTTATCTGGCTAAAGGTGTCGTGTAACTACCTTTTTCTTAAAGATATAAGCAAGTTACTCTACTATTATATTCTTTAAGGTTAGCAGAAAGTAGGCCTATTTCGTTAATCTGTTAACTATTATAAGGATTTAGTTATAAGTGACTCCTGTAATAAGGTCCTTAGACTCTGGGATCCTAATGATAAAGTTAAGTAAGATTAAACTTTACGGCACCTGTAGTATAAAGAGTAGTTCGAGAAGTTTATAAGGCTTATAACGTTAGTTTTACTTCTTATAACAGATATTGTAGTTATTAACTATTTCCTTAACTAACTTCTTCATTCCTAGGAAGGCGTACGCCTGTTAGGCTTATGTAAGAGTTTTAACTTAGCTTATATGTCCTTTAAGTTAAGACTTATAAACCTGTTAGATATACTTCTTTTATTTATCTGGGTTATAAATGTACAGTTTCTCTTAATATTAAAGCTTTACTTTTAATTTAGGTATATTATTTACGCCTTTTAGTAGCTGTTTTAACTAATAATTAGTTTCGTTATAGTTTAGATACTTTAGGCACTTTTTACTACAGTCTTACACATACCTTAAGAAGTCTCCTAAAGGGTATTTATACTTACAGGTTCTTTCTGTTAACTTTCTTACTTAAAAGTCCTGTTATTATTAATGGATATTATACTTTATTTATAAGTTTATACAGATATTAATAATCTGTTTTAGTATCTAGTTATCTAATATTTATAACGTATACTTTAATGTACCGTTCTTAACTTTATTAAATATAGTAATAGGGATTAGGACCGGATTAGTATCCTTATAGTCCTGTCTTTAACTAAAAGCATTAGCTTACTTATTATCTTTTCCTTTAATATAGTGAATCTGGAAGTAGAATAAGGTTATTAACTTTACTTATCGTACCTACTGTGGGTTAAATTCCTTTATTAGGAAGTACTAAAGGTTATTATAGTCTGAAAAGACTTGGACCGGTTTTTTTATGCCGCTTAGGTATAATGCTTACTTAGTAAAGCACTGAATAATCACTATTAGTTCCTTATTGTAGATTAGATATTACAGGGCTAGGCTGTGGATTCCTTTCGATAAAAAAGTAACTAGGTAACGTTTCTTATCGTCCTGGACTTAATTAAGTTCTCTGTTAATTACAAACTTTAAGGAGTTTATTTTAACTTAAAAGGGTTTTAAGAAATTAGGGAGGGTTAGGATTAAAGCTGTGATAAAGGTGTATTTAAGGTCTTTAAATACCTTTTATTATCTATTAGTTTATTTAAATAGCTTTCCTTTACCTGTGAGTTTGTAGAGTAGTCTTACAATTTTTGTAAAGTACCTGATAAAATAGCGATAAAAGTTTGTAAAGTTAATAAAGGTTTATAATTCTTTTTAGTTCTTTAAAGTGGGCTAATCCCTAATTACTTTTATCTTCTCTGGTTATATTTTAAGCTTTCTAAGGGTTACCTTAAACCCTAAATAGTTTAATTCCTAAACGTGGAAGTGGCTTTTTTCTAAGTTTACTGTTAGCTTTACCTTTTTAAGAGCTGTTAGAACCTATTATATATGCTTTTAGTATTCCTTTAAAGTTTCGGAATAGATTAGAACGTTATTTAAGTATATAAAGATAAACTTATTAAGGAAGGGGTGGAGAATACTGTTGATAAGGCCTTAAAAAGTTATAGGGGTATTTGTTAATCCTATTAGTATAATATAATACTGGTAATACCTGTTGTGAGTTTGAAAAGCCGTTTTATATTTGTCCTTTTCCTTCACTTTGATGTGGTTAAACCCTATAAGGAAGTTGAGGCTAGAGAACTAATTTACTTTAATAATCCGTTCTTATATCTTTATAATAAGTAGTAATAAGTAGCAATTTTTAATTGTATTTTTATTTAACGTTTAGTAATTAATAACTATATGTAGCTTACTGTCTCCCTTCTGTAAGATAAACAGTATTAAGTATCCTGTTAGGAATTAAGACTTTATAATGAACTTATTCTTTAGGTTCTTATCGATATACTCCTATAGGGCTTCGGCTTGCTAGGGGTTTAAATAGTAAGGTTAGAAGCTGTAAAGCTTTACTCTTGGTTTTAGCTTGATTTCGTAATCTTATGGTCTGTGGTCTAGTAATTGTAATATCTTTTTTCAAAACAGGGTAAACTTCCTATATTTAGCAGGTACTTTAAATAAGTTAACTTCTTCGCTTATTTATAGATTAGCTTTTAGCTTCTTTCTACCTTTTAAATCGTTATTTAGGCAATATAGTAAACCTTTTAGTCCTTTAACCGTCTTAATAAACCTAATTTAAACTATGTTTAATTTTAAGGGTTTAACGTGTTTTTAAGTGCTTCGTGCATCTTTAAAATAGTTTAGTGCTTTCTTAACTTTCTTTAAATAGTAATTACAGCTGGGGGACTTACTAAAGGTAAGGTAGCTATTCCTTTAGTTAATTACGGGGTTATACTTTTCCAGTTAGGGTAGACTTAGGATTATATTATACTTAGTAACTAATATAACGTTAAAGTCTACTTATTATTTATCCCCGTCTACTTTAATTAAAAGTGGTAAGTAGTAAGTAACTTTATTATTATTATATTAGTATAAGCCTTCTTCTCTATTTTAAATGGGAATTACCTCTTTATACTTTTAATTAAAGAGTTTCCTTCAGTTAACTAATAAGGGGTGTATTAGGTTAAAAACACTTTTATTATTAATTACTACTCTTACTTTAAATAGCCTCCCTCTTTTATCTGTTAAGCTAACACTAATAGAATAATGCTTATATTTCTTTAACATCTAAGTTATAGTAATTGTCTGTCTTTAAAGTCTTATCCAGCTTAACCTTTAAGTGCCTCTCTTTCTTTTTAAGGTTTTTGTTAATTAGCAAATTACTAATTTCTGGCCTTTTTAAAGGGCCTGTAGCCTTTTCCTAATTCTTTTTAGAAAAATAGGCAGCTTTAGTAGACTTAGCGATTAACTTTTCTTAAGTTTTCATACCTTAACGTCTAGTTAACTTTAAACAGTATAATATTTTTAAAGTCTTTAATAAGTCGATAGTACGCTTTATAAGCTTAGATCGTAATAATGTCTTTCTGCTTTTAGATCCGTTAGTAGTCTTCCCACTTCTGTTACTCTCTGGCTTTTCTGTTAAGGTGTAATAAGTACGTTATAATTAGGTAGTTATTAAGCATTCCTCCTTACCAACACGTAATGGGGGCTTAGTTAATTACAGTAACCTTCTACTTATTACTAGATTCTCTTATTAGAGAGTAGAAGACCTAGTAATAAGCTGGTTCTAACTCTACTCTTATAATAGCGTAGTCTTATCTTTATATACTTAGGAAATGGTTATAAAGGGCCTTAGGTCTATAATGCTGGTTAAGAGTGTAGTTATTGTATACATAATTGATTTACAGTATATCTTTATAATTAAAGTAGTCGATGTTAACTATAAGTGTTATAATTATAAAGTACGGAACGGGGGAAGTAGCGCCTTATTTTTTCTCTTCTTTTACTTACCTCCATATACGTTATTTCTCCTAAACTTCTTCCTAAAACTTAGGTAACAGTAACTTAACTTATTCCTTTACAAAATGTCCTTCCTTAATAAGTCGGTATTTAAGCTAATTAGTAAAGCGAACTTAATTATAAAGTTATAACTTAATCTCTATTACTTTATCTTTAAATATTATAGTAAAACCTTCGACTTATAAATCCTCTACTTCGTCTACTAACTCTTAATGTTTTTCCTTCAGTTCCTAGACCCTTTGTTAATGTGCTTACCTTATACCTTCTTATAAGACCTTTAAGGTACTAGTCTAAGGCACATTAGCTTTAATGTAAGGTAGTTATTTAAGCTGTCCTTCTTTTAAGGAGGTGAGGGTGCTAATTCACTTAGCGTGCTTAAAGTGTTTAAAAGTCTTAAGGGGTACTGTTAAGAAGAACTTCCGTTTCTCCAGTTTAATTCTCTTAGCTTATTCTCTTTCACCTTCCAGGGCTTACTTTATTATTTATATAGCCTAAAGGGTTAGTTTTTTAACTCTTTTAACCATTTTAATAAGGTCTAAGTTAAGGTCCTCCCTGGACTTCCTTAATTCCTAAGCTTACAGGGTAAGGTTTTTAAAACCTGCGACAGCTAATTAGAACATTTCTTCTTAAAGTTAGTCTTTTATAACCTGTATTTCTAGTAGTTTTAAGTTTCCACTTTAAAGTCGGTCTTTTATAACTTACACCTCCGTAGCTAACTCTTTTAAAACCCTTATAAGGACTAGATATATTACATCTTAAAGTTCTTCCACTTTATCCTCGTCTTTTAACTTACACTTATCTATCTAGGTGCAGTTTTCTTCGTTACTTACCATTTTAATATAAATATCTCCTAAGTTAAACTTAACGTGCTTTCCTCTTTTTAAAACAGGTTTCTAACCCATTTACTTTAATAATAGATATTACCATATTACGTGTCCTTTCTTATTACAGTTAAAGTATTAAACCTGTAACATATCTTTAGGTTACTTTTATTACTATTATTATTAAGGCTTATCGTGGTTAGGTTAGTTCTGGTAGTTCACTATATTAATATCTATTAACCTGGGATAGTAACCTGTCGTGGTTAATTAGTTCCCCTTTTTAGGTTTGCTTAGCTGGTAAAGGGTCTGTTTTTTCTAAAAGTTCTTCTAATAATAGTGATTATAATACTAATTATTAACTTTAATAGCTATCTTAACCAGTTCTTATAAACAGTCTAGTTAGTCTTCTTAGTAAAGATCTCTAATAACGTGTTCCTTTAAGCCGCTTTAGAATAGCATTATTAAAGCCTTTTAACTAAGTTTAATCTTTACTGCTTTTAATTTAAAGTGTGTAAAGAACTTAAAGATTAAAAACGTTTATCTTAGGGCTATAAGCTGCTGTTTAACCTACTTAAGGGCGTCCAGTTCTCCAAACTTAATCTAGAGTTAGTTAATAAATACATTAAAGTCGTCGAAAAGAGCTTAAGTCTTAAGGGCCTCTTTACACACTCTGTCTATAAAAAGGTCGTTAATTATCTTTACATAGGGTTCGTACTAGTAAGTGGTTACTCTATCCAGTAGGGCTTTAGTAAACCTGACCTTTCTTTCTTCTTCGAAGAACTGCTTGTTGTAATAAGTAATATAACTCTAAAGCTGGGCTATTTAGGACTCCAGTTATGTAAAATCTCCCTTAAAGCGTAATAACGGGGGGAGCTTTACCTGTTTTTTTTATAAGCCTTTAAAGTCGTTATTCTTTAATTTAACAATGTTAAGTTAAGCTTAAAGTTTTTTAATAAGACTAATATAGCTTTTAATGTCTTTAAGGAAGGCTTTATTAAGTTCTTTAACTAATCCCTACTAATTAAAGTTTAAGTCTTTAAGGCGTGTAGCTAACTTATTAATAATAAAGAGTTAAAGCTAAGCTTACACCTCCTTAATCTCCTTACCTTTTCTAAAGGTTAATATGTTAATAAGAGGGAGGTGGTATTTAAGAGTTTAATAAATAGCGTTTAAAACTTTAACGTTAATATCGTATTATAACTTATACCCAATACAGGCCTTAAAAGGACTAGTGTAGGTTAAGACAGAATATATAACAGGACGTTAACAAGTAAGGGGCGTTTTAAAGACGGCTTATTAAGTTAGCACTCTTAAACGGGGGTTTAATGTTACTGTAGGTCGTTATTATTATAATATATAAAGGTAAGTTTAAACAGTAGGATATAAATGAATAATTAAATACTAGTGTAAGGAACTAGAGTCCCTTACGGTGGTTATAGGTATAATTATAACTATCTATACTAACTAACTAGGAGGTACTTCATACCTTGCTTATAATGTCGCGAGTGCTTGTTATGCAAGCACTCTGCACCGCGCGAGCGTTCTGCTTGTGAGGTTTCTTCTGCTTACAATACAAGCACTCGGCATGCTGTGAGCAGCACCTCACTGGTCGTAGGGGCTTCGGGTCTTTGCACCCCTGGCCCAGTGCGCTTAGGCGGTGTGCACCGTCTTCTCGCACTGTTCCTTCTGCGGGGGATTCGTCGGGCCGCCCCGGCCCAAGTGACGGCCTGCAGGGTCGTCACAAATCCTTATAAAAAGCTAGGTAATTACTATTACAGTTAACGTATATTAGTTTATATTATTTTAGCTTTAGTTTTATCAGGCAGGTTACTTCTCGTTCACTAACCTTTATACTGTTCGTATATAGTACTCTTACATATAATAAGTAACGTAATATCTCTTTATAAAACTTTACTTTATATCTTTATTTACTATAATTAAAGTATTAAGTTACTTTCACTTTACCTTTATAACGTTTATAAAGGAAGTACTTATACTTTATAATTATACCCTTCTTAATTAGGCTAATAGTGTCTTTTAAGTTATATACTTTAATAATAAGCTGTATAGTAAGGTTTAGTTCGCCGTCAGGTCGTTTACGGCCTTACCTATAGTTAATCTTACTAATCTACATATTATTATAGGCGTTAAGGTCTTTTATTATCTGGCTTTTATCTATTATAAAGTTATAACTGTTAATAAGTTCAGTATATAATCCTTTCGTTAGCATTACGTAAATATATCGTTTAAAGACCGCTCCCTCTCTTAAAGCTTAATATATTTAACTTTCGTTATTAGGGTTATTATATTATTCCTATTTATCTTTTTCAAACGTAATTATTACGTTATTAAACTATTAAAGGAGCTTTACTGTTACTACACTTATCTTCTTAATGTTTTAATTAACCCTTTATATAATCTTTATAAAGGTATTATTCTCTAGGTTTATATTCGTAATCGTAAGCTCCCTAAAGGCCTTTTTAAGTACGTGGTGCGCATAAGTCACGTTTAAGGTTAAGGTAATTATATTTCCTAATTAGAGCGCCCCTGTATAAGTGCAGGCTTTATTAGGTCCAGTCTTCTAATTAACCGTTTCTTCGATTTTCGTTACTTTTTTAAAGATCTTCTAAATACTCGTGTTAGTAATGCTGCTGGTAATAGTAGTTAGATTAACAGGCGTTTTTAGGGCGCTTACAACATATTTATATATCTGCTCCGTCTTAAAGACAGCTTTGAAGTAAGCCCTTACAGCTTTAAGGATCGCTCCGAACGTACGCTCTTCAGCTCCCCTACCTATCACAGCGTCTTAGAAGTTTTTATAAAGATTTTCCTCTTAGTTGTTCTTCTACTTCCCCTTTACGATCGGTCCGTGAGTGTGCTGTAAGTGCTGCAGCTTGCTTGACCTACTTTTCTGCTGAAAATTTCCTCATCGGTTCGGATAGACGTTTTCACCCTTAAAAGAGGGTTCAGCGCCATCACCAGCTGCGCCTTCGGTGCGCGATCGGTGCGCTATCACTGCGCGAGGCAGTTTAGGTCGCTGATTCCAAATCCGTTGTCCAAACAGTTTTTAGGGTTTTATAGCGTAAGAATTCAGCTTTCTGACTTTAGTAAAGTGTTTATTATTATAAGACTTAAAACTTAAGAAGTAATAAGAAACTTCTTAATAAATATAGAAGGACATTTATTAAAACATTTAATTAAAATTATAAGGACCTTAAACTTAATAAGGAGGTTAAGCCTTTAAAGCTAATAAACTTTACACAAATCGTATATATAACAGTATAAAAAATTAAAGTTATATATTAATAACTTATAGAATAACTTACCCCTTATAGCTAAAGGACTTACACTTTATTACAGGCTTAGGGAAGGAGTTAAAGGGTAAAAAGCGAGTTAATATACCTTATGGTCTCTTAACTCAATTATATAGTAATGTATAGTAAAAAAGTATATTTACGTAATAAACGTCTATTAAGAAAAGAAGTTAATATAAAAGAAATAATAAAAAAGTAAAAAAGAGAAGGTGTTAAAAACCTAAAACTAAACTAATTAAGATAAGTTAAACTAATTCTAAACCTATAATAGAAGACTTTTATAAAAGTCAAACTTATAACTTCTTGCAAATAAAGTCTCTAAACGACATATTAGGGCATATTCTATAGAGAAGTGAAATATAAATGCATTATTACTACTAATATATGTTTCCATATGGAAATACCGCCGTTTTTAACAGGCACCCATCGCCTAATACAGCGGTTATCCCACAACTCTACATCCTGCAGCCTAAGGCATTTAGCCGCTAACCTATTTTTTAAACTAGAATTAAAGCTTTACCGCCTGCCTCATTTACCTCGCTACCTACTGACGGAAACGTTCTATTAATACGCAGCGCAATTTATTTTAGCCTAATTAAGAGAGAAAGTGGGAAATGGTTCTTAGGAGCGAATGACTCCTAGGAGCGAATGATTCCTAGGAACGAATGATTCCTAAGAGCGAATGATTCTTAGAAGCAAATGACTCCTAAGAGCCAATGACTCCTGGGAGCGAATGATTCCTAGGAGCGAATGATTCCTAGGAACGAATGACTCCTAGGAGCGAATAACTCCTAGGAGCGAATGGCTCCTAGGAAAGAAAGTGGAGAATGATTCTTAGGAGAGAACGGTTCCCAGGAGAGAATGACTCCTAATATAACGGGCAAGGTAGTGTGCTACAAATAGCTAGGCCTACTCTATGAATACGCAGAAAATAAGGAGAAAGAAAGGGAGAGAGCGATCTCGTAAAAGGGCGCTTGCTATATACATAACTGTGCAGCTCTGATCAGAGGGAAGCAGAAGATTCAAATGCTGTCGCGGGCCTGTTACGGCCTGCTCCTGGTACACCACAGTGACCCAGGTGAAGACAGATCGTAGGCAAGGACTACCAAAGGCTATAAGGGGCAAGGTGACTAAGCGAAGGCTAGCACAACTCTCGAGGGTGAATAGACTGTTGTAAGGAAGGCAGGTACGCCTGATCAAGGTGGTCACAATGGTGGCAGCGAGCAAAAACTGGCAAAGGGGTAAGATTTCAACCTGGCCTGAGCCGAGAGGTGGGCGGGGGCCGTGGTCTAAATATTAGGTGGTGGTGGTTGGTGTGCCAGGGGTTGTGTGGTGCTCAGGGGTGTGGTGTGTGGTGTGCCAGGGGTATGTATTTCCTTACAAGTCGGACACAATGAACAATGACTCAGACGCGCCACGCACCCCGTCACGCCACGACGCTGACGCCTCGTCAACTCTCTCGTCGTCCGCGACTTCGACGTCCCGTGCGCTGTCCCGCGCGGCGCCGGTCACGTCGACGGCGACATCGCCTTCGGACCCGTCGCCGACCCGGTTAGTATGCTCGCCTTCGCCATATTATCCGCTCGTTGTTGAGGGCCTGAAGGCCTCCAAATTCGGATCCCAGAGATGTGGAAGGGGATGAACGATGATGAGTCGGGGATCACATTGATGCGAACTTTGAGCCGGCAGGCCAGAGTGCCAACTTTGAGCGTGGACGGTGCGCAGCCGCAGGAACGCGCATGATGCCAGGTTGACGCCGATGGCGACGACGGCTATGCTGACGGGTTACGCGGGGCCGGGGCGCATGAAGACGTCGAAGGGCGTGGCGGCGCAGACCGAGAGGACGTGAGAAAACCAACTGCGCTGAGCGTGATTGTGGCCGATAAGGAGGACCTATCTTTCCTTAATGGGCTGGTTGTTCCAGACGCAGCCAAAAAGCGGGGACGCCAGATCTGGTGTCTCCGGCCCCAACTTCACGCTCACATCCAGCGCTGCACACTAGATTCGGTGAAATTGATGGGATAACGTCTGGGCGCGCCTGCAAGTCGACCTGCTTCTCAGCGGGGACAGCAACCCAAGTGAAATGCTTGGGCTTGATCTTCATGAAAGCATCAAATGTGCCGAGGGACTCAAAGTAACGAGAAGCCGCAACAGCGCGCTGGGTATCGTCGCGCTTCTACTTGAGGCCCTTCTTCCACTTGGCGGGCGCGTTCATCTCCTCTCCGACACAAAGACCTCGGCAAGCTCCACGGTCATGTTAGTGACAACAGTCTTGAGAAAATAAAGGGCCTTCGGGCTGCTAGCGGCGAAGTTGTCCCCCCAGGGCAGGATCGGCGCCCACTTCTCCAACAAATCGTTATAAGAGGGTCTTATTGATCTGACCCTTTGATCCATTGGATCGAGTGCGCGACATTCTATCGGTCTGGTCCCACTTGTCGCAGTCGAGACGGAAGTCATCTCCGAAGTCCTCCATCGATCTGAAGATGAAGCCGAAGAACTTCTGGCAGAACAACTCGTGTTTGTTGTTCGTGAACGTGTCTTAGGCATATCGAAAGAGGGCAAGAAAGCGGCCGGAGCGGTCGTTGATATTGGGAAACATCCTCGCGATCTCGCCGAGCATGAGCTGTCAGAATCTGGCACTTGTGATCAATTGAGGTAATTGTTGTTGATTTCGTTGTTCTCCTCAAAAACTGTGGAAGCTCTGACCCCCCCGAAAAGGCCTCTGTTGCCAAGCCGGCTGCTTCCGCAATTGGCCCCCACACCCCCATATAAGCTGACATGAGCCGA
>Ga0247780_1000629_pt1 | contig 31172 bp, 18 predicted proteins | sample UWRJL079202R5_FD_179927 | JGI IMG/M metagenome (GOLD analysis project Ga0247780, IMG submission 179927) | Plant litter microbial communities from Arlington Agricultural Research Station in Wisconsin, United States - UWRJ-L079-202R-5 | ecosystem: Environmental > Terrestrial > Plant litter >... | reverse complement strand
TCCCACCCCCCGGCCCCGCCCCCGCCCCCGGGACATTCGACGGCGTGTCCCAACTATCATTCGGCGTGTGACTCGCACACCTCTCCCTCAGGATCAGAAACACCTCGTCCCTCATCGCGGGAAGCATCCTATCCATCAGCCTCTGCCTCTCCTTGGCCTGCTTCTCCTTGCGGTCCCCTGGTGTGGTTACAATAGCGGGTGGAGCCCAGCAGTGGTATAAGTTGCGGTTGCCGGCGCGGACGGTGACGCCCGAGGGGTGGTGCGTGAAATACAGCTCGCAGAGGCGGCAGGTGGGTTTGGAAGCGCCGATGTAGCGGGTTTGGTTGAAGAATTGGAGTTGGGGAGTGGCGCTGAAGAGGCGGAGGAGGTGGGAGTGGAGGTTGACTTCGGCGTGGACGGAGGGCTTGAAGCTGGAGGAGGAGGCGATGGAGGTGATGGTCTTGTTGAGGGGGAATCCGGAGTTTTCGAGCTCGAGGGCGTGGGCGCGGTAGGTGGCCAGGCCGGAGGGGTCGTCGCTGATCATTCTGCCGAGGCAGAAGTCGGCGTTGATCTTGAAGCGGGGGAGGTTGATGGAGCGGGGGACCGAGGAGGGGAAGGAGTGGACGGTGAAGTCGACGAAGAGTTGGGGGTAGGAAAGGCGTGCGGAGAAGAGGATGTTGACGGCGTGTGAGTAGGAGAGGAGCCGGCCGAGGGAGTGGTAGACTACTACCCAGGGGGTGTCTTGGTCTGTGTTGTGTTGGGTGCGCAGCCGGAAGAAGGCCTTGAGCGAGGGGTAGATTTTGTGGATTGCTTGGATGACGGTCTGGCTGCCGTTGATGACTGTGAATGGGATGTTAGTGGGGTTTGTATAGGTTAGGAAGGCCGACTTACACTCATCCATGCTGCCTGTATCTACTGGGAATTGCAGCAAAGGTTGCAAAAGCTCCAAGCTGCGCAATATAGCTTGGCCTACGTTGAATCTGGGTCAGAGAAAAGAGCAATTTGGTAGTCTGAGGGAATTCACCTTCTTCGGATTTGTCATTGCGAACAATCTTGACACAAAAATCAAGGTTTCTCCGCATATGGCAGATGTACCCCTTGATCCGGCTTTGGTTGAACCCAATGATAGTTCTTAGGAGCCGCAGGAAGACAGGTCGTTCCTCGATGGGGCTGCCATTGTGGATCTGTAGCTCGTCGTCTCGCGCTCTGCCAAGCACGTCAATAACACCAGTGATGTAGTGCGCAGTCCGTTGGTAGTCCTCCTCATCACGGTTGTTTGACGTGAAGTAGTACCGGACGGTGCCGAGTTGCAGGACGGCAAACGCAGTGACCTTGTGGCCTCCTTTGGCGCTATCGCAGATGTGGGCGAGCTTGTTGACAAAGGTCTTGTAGGTGATATCGGCATCAGCTAGGGCCGTCTCAAGTTCGGGCATCCGAAGTGCCCCGGCTTGCCCCTTTCTGAGGACCCGTACAAGCGAAGAATGAAGGACCAGAGGCAGGTAGAACCGCTTGTTTAGAGCGGCTCCTAGAGGAACCTCTGCAACAGAAACGCAGTCATCCTTGTCATCCCGGACCATCTCGGTCATGGTGGCAGGGAGTGGGAACAACATATTGGTGTCTGGTCTGGTGTGAGTGCGGATTCGCAGTGCATAAAATCAAGTTCTGGGCAGGGTCTGGATGGACTGTCAAAAGGGCGAGCAGTCCTAAAATACAAAGAGGACATGATTCCCGTTCTTGTCCATTTTGTTGCCAGCATTGGCGTCTTCGTCCGCTCGTTCTGTCCGTGTCCCATTGGGGTCACACAGGGAGCTGGTTGGGTGGAAGCTGCAAACCGGTGGGTTCCGTCCACCAAGAGGAGCATGCCAACTCGATAGCCTGATCCCAAATGATAAAACCAGGGCGTCCACTGACATCGATCAGAAGATGTCGCCGGATGAAAGCACAGGCCTAAAACTTCCAGTCGCCGTGATGTCGTTTGGTCGGGCTTATTCGTGCTGCATATGCCCCACGAACCCACCTCTGATTTGCCGACTCCCAATGATGACCTACCAATCATGTCCCAAGGAGAGCAAACCGCATCAAAAGTGCCTGCACAGCCAGGAGCCGGATGCCGTGGGCCTCAAAAAGTGGGTCTGGTCTTCATCCTCAGGCTCTGCTACGGTCTGCCCAACTGTGCAGGCATCGAGTGGTGACCTGGCCAGGACTCAAGATTGTCTGTTTTCCTATTTTACCGTGATTCCCATTGAAGACGTGAGCTTCAGTCCGTCCCAAAGATCTCAACTTTCTTGGCAGCTCTCGAGGCCCTGCGCAGAGCCTTGTGGGATTTCCTGGGCAGTACATTTCAATTCAGTGTATGGTGTTGTGCTTTAAGGTATCAGACCGTTAGATTCCTTCTCAGTATCGGGTGGTGTGAAGTGCTGACGCTGGACTTGTTCAGGAGCCGGAGCATCAAAGCGTCTCGGTCGAGATGGACTCGGACTATGAAAATAGTTCGGACTCGGGCGGTTCTTGGCTTCATATGGGCGATCTCATTTCTTGCATGGGATCACCATTGCTGACTCTGAATGAGAACTGGCTCGATATCCCCGCAGAAGCTCGGCGGAACTACAGCACCTCACCTTGGGACGGAACCATCAACCCCCAAGTGTTGACCAACACCGGGCCCCCAGACTCATATGCCTTCCAGTCTGACATCGGTACCAATTTCAGTACCGAGACGCCGTCATTTGAATTGGATTGGAATTTCCAGGAGGTCCCCAACCATGGCGTGGAAGAGCATCTTGTGGGCACATCCGCCCATGTTGTCCCCATCTGAGGCGGCTTTTGCTCCACCAACTTGGTTCAGGATCCGTCCCAGCACTACGATTTCAACACCACCGTTTTGTTTCCATCATTTGTTACAGCCCCCACGGCACCTACCGTCATGTCCCCACCAGTCAACCCTTTGCATCAACAGCCCCAGTCCGTTGCCCTTCCGGAGCTCGCCCCCAGACCCCCTCAGAATACACGTCACACCCCCCAACCAAGACAGCCAAGGTCTCGAAAAGCTGCCAAGCTCTCACTCTTCTGCACCTACAGCGGTTGCAAGAACAAAAAACCCTTCACCAAGCAGTGCGCTTTCGAGTAAGATTCCCATCTCCCCATTCCGTACCCTCCTCCTTCTACTGCTCCGACCCCCCTTCCCCCCTGTGTTCCTCCCAACCAGACTAACCCCCCTCCCCTCTCCAGCAAACACTCCCTCCAGCACTCTCCCCCTATCCCCTGCCCGGTCACAGAATCCGGCTGCCGGAAGCATGTGACATACAAACGAGAACTCGATCGCCACGTGAGGTCCAAGCACCGCGAATACGCACAGCAACACCCCAAAGAGTTTCCTCCCATAGACGAGATGTGCCCTGTATGCAAGAGAAGCCAGCGGAAGGACAATCTCAAGCGGCATTTGAGGAAGATTCATGGGTGGGGGTAGTGCATTCGGTGGGCGTGTGTTTTGGTTTAGGAATAGTATTATCTTTTTGGCATCATAACTGCTTTTGTCTGTTTGAAGTGTATGCCTGACGTTGAGATGCGAAGAAAGACAGTATGTCTAGGCTGTGAAATGACTAACTAAGGTACTTACATACCTCCTGGCATGCACCCCGCAGCTAGCAGTCACGGCCATCACTGCACAACAACACCCTCACACACCAAACCACCACACCCTGATAACCCACAACACCCTCCCATCTTGTCACATACGACCATACCCATTGGAGAACTCGGGATCCCGTCCGCTCTCCCATGGATAAGCCAATGAGGGCCAGACTAGTAGTTGGGTCGGTGACGACCAGCGAATCCCTGGTGTTGTATGTGTTTTTGCTCTCTCCTTTCCCTCACTTTCCCCTCGTTTTGCCCGGTAGAGCAGAGATCCCTTCACCCAGCCTTTGTCTTCGTACAGTAGACTTTGCACGGCAGACTGTGAGTCAGGTTGTTAGTCTTGGAAGTTAGAAGCAAAGCTCAAATAACAAATCACAAGCAAAGCAAAATCGGTTGTCTGCAAAGCAAGACTCATTCGTGTCTATAGCAAGTACCAAACTATCTAAGGAATAAAATCAAGCGAGAAAGCGAGAGACTGTGGGTATCAACAACCACACCAAGACGACATCACCATCCATCCCTTCTGATCTTTTGCCCCTGCGCAGCAACCCCAGCCCTTGCAAGCTAGAGTAATAGTTTACTGATGATGATGAGCCTCTAGGTCCGGTACCTGGTAGGCAGGCACCACCATAATTTTCCCCACGGTACGCGCGCGTACGCCCAGCTCTAAAGAGAGGAGACCGATGATGGAAAATGAGAGGGACAGCGAAGAGAGAAAGAAAAAAAGAATAAGGAAACAGGAAGAGGGATAAGCAGCAAACTGAAGGGAGTAAGACAATCTGTGAAATGAAGGGGAAGAAGGAGGGGGGTACAACACAGATGAAGATAGTTGCAAGAAGCGAAACGGAGGGAGGGGAAGAAATAGGACGGGGAAGAAGAAGAATGAGAATGAGAGAAAGGGAAAGGCGAACGCCAACCCAAAGCGAATGACCCGAGATCCCAACGCAAGCAAGTGAAATAACTCCCACCAAATAATGCCCAGGAGAGCTCCATGCCCTCCCATGTCGCATCACGATGTGATGTGATGTGCTTTTGTGCTCCCTCCACAACAACCGACCAAACCACTCCTCATGTCTCTTCGCCACCCCTCTAATCACAGCTCCCACCAGTCCTCAGAATCCTGCCCCCCTCACCCCTGACCGGCGCATAATCCCAATGCTCCTCCCTCTCGTCGCCATGGTCCTCAAACACTCTCGCCCAAGCAAGTCTCAACGGCCCAGGCAGCTTCCAGCACATCTCCTCGTTGTGCAGCCACACCCTGACAAGATGTCTTCCCTTAGCAGCGTCCTCGCCCTTGGGGTTCTCAAAGGCCTCGCGGCGATGCAGCAGCGCCATGTTGTTGACGAAGCGGATGTCGCCGCGCATCATGCGGGGCTTGATCTCGTGCTTCTTGGCGATGAAGTGGATTGCGTCAAGGGCTTCGGCCTGTGCCTCCGTCAGGCCGGGGATACCGGGAGTGCGGGGGTCGAAGGGGGCGTGTCCGACGAGGAGGCGGCGCGAGAAGGCGGTGATAAGGTGCGAGTTGTGGTAGTACATGCAGGCGCGGCGGTAGTAGGCGGGATCGCGGCCGAAAGTGTCGAAGGGCCAGTCGGGCGCGGCGAGGGTGTGGATGAGGTCGGGGCGCGTGGCGGCGAGCTCGTTGTACACGGTGGATGCCGACGCGAGGACCGAGCTGCCGCCAGCGGAAGCAAGGGATTGGGCGAACAGGCAGAGAGTGTCGGTGACGGTGTCGGTGTGGAAGGGCTTGTCGGAGCCGTACTCGGCGTCGAAGGCATCTTCGCCGTTGCGCTTGATGACGTGGATGAGCATGGAGCCGCGCTGGTCTTGCTTGCCGCGGGTCTCGGCGATGTAGGACGAGATGCCGAGATAGATGCTGGTCAGGTCCATGAGCGTGTAGTCCTCCGGGTTGAGGCCGCGGACGATGCCGAATCCCTTGCCCTCGTAGATATCGCCGCACATGGCGCCAAGATTCTTGCTGAGATTAGGGAGGGGGAACAACTCTTTTGTGACTTTGGTCGGGGCAAGACCATGTTCTGTGGGACGGGTCAGCAAGATGGCTAACATGTCAGAACCAGCTAAGCAGGAAACAAACCCCTGAATGTCTTGAGCGCAGTGAGCAGCTCGGCCTTATCGGCGTCTGTCAGGGTGTACACGTATTCGCTCTCGTCAGGGAAGCTATCAGAGCTCCAGAGCAAGGGGCCCTCAAGTTCTGTGGGCCATCCAGCCGGCACCTCGGTCGGCAGGCCGCCGGCCCGGACGCGGGCCTTAGCTCGGGCGAGGTACTTCTTCTCGTCGATGTCGTAGTCGATGTCGGCGTAACCAGCGGCGTTAGCAGCGGCTTTAGCCTGCTCGGCGCGAATACCGTCCGTGACGAAGCGGGCTCGCAGGCCTCGAGAGTAGTACTGCTGGGTCATGGTGCGAGGGGCCATTCTTGTTAGGCTTGGTTTCGGTGGTGAGATTGGGTAGTGATGCAGGTGTGAAATATGTCAACAGCAGAGAAGTTGAGGTAGCGAGGTAGGATAGGTATCGAAGGTAAGATGCGATGAAGATGGTGAGAATCAAGCCCTTCAGCAACGAGGAGAAGACGTTCCTTTATATCTAGCATGCCATTCACTTTGTCGTAGTGATATATCCAGTCACGTTTGCCGGGGATCGATTCACAGTAGACTCCGGCCCGGGACCCACCGCAATCCACGGACGGCCCTCGTTCTAAGATACATCGGGATCGGTGAATGATAGAGTGATGGCTGATACAGCCTCCAAACACTCTCGCTTCGCCGAGGCTAACAATACCACTCCACTTCGAGTGTTCCGATGGCAGTTGCACGAAAGCGGCCAAGCTCCTGCCACGGACGTCAACACACCGCCACGTCCCGGCAGCTAGGGCCATACGGGGACGAGAAATCAGCCCTACCGGTCGTGCCCCAGCCCCAGATGGTCGCCCAAATCGCGGGGACATCGCCACCGTGCTGAAACGATGGCGGAGGGCGTGCCGGTGATTGGCCACGCGAACCCCCCCACGCTGTCTGGAATAATCTAGGACGGCCCAGGGTGGAAGGGCAGTGAGAACGGACGGGACGACGGGTGGTGGCTGACGGACGGCGCCAGGCTCTCTGACCCAAGTCTCCGGGAGAGGGGAGAGGGAAAGCCCAACCGAAGGGCTCTCTGCAGGATGGGGTGGAGACGCGAGGGAGGCCCTAGTGGCAGTTCTAGGGGGCAGTCCTGGCGGTTCTGGGTTGGCGTCTGGCGTCGGAGCGGCGTTGCACACCGCAATTCGACCGCTATTGTTAGCCGCGAGCAGTCCAAGTGGGACCCGCGCAGGCGCGGTGTGGGCTCCAGCGTCCGAGCATCTCTCCATTTGTGCCAGGTGTGCGGTCATCCCAGTGGACACCGTCACTGGTGCGCCCGGCGTGACTGGCGACGGAAAAGACACAACCCCTGAAAACGCAAGAAGAAGAAGCCAGGTCAACGGCGTTGCTCGCAGCTGCGTCGGCAGCTAACGCAGGTAAGCATGCAGCGGGTCTTGGCGGCGAGGGCTGACGCGCTAATTCGGCAGCCCTATGGAATTGGGCGGGAGGATTGGTCAGATGCATCCACCCCTGATGATGTGATGCAGCTGCGCGGTGCCAGGGCAATGGCCACCCCGGGACCAGATGGCCCACATTTTGGCCGTCGGCCAAACCCATCACCACACAGTCGGAACGCATGAGCCATCGGGGGCGATGGAGTGCTGACGGCATGAATCCGTCCGGTAGCCGATATCCGTCGTGCTCCGGTGCCATTGAAGCCCGCGCGGGGCCATTCCGGTGCGGAGGCAGCCCCTGGCTCCGTTGCGTGTTTCGACTTCAGCTCCCCACAGTGAGGCAGAGACGCAAAGCATGCTGCATCACAACTATTAGACCGCGAAAGTCCCGAGTAAAGACGGAGCCATCCCATAATATCGTCATCCTACTACTATCACATCCTTAGGTTCCTTCGCAATTTGGCTTCAATTTGGCGATGGGTGATTCGCTCAGGTGCCTTTCGCCACCATGACGCTGTGGCCTAGGATGAGTCATGGTAGCCCTTCAGCTCGCGCCCCATCCACACTTATATCGCGCACGCGTAGACTTGGGATGTGGTTCCACGAGCCTGCAGCAACACTGTCCATTGACTCAAAACACCGTCCCTGCGCCAGACTGACCGAGCTCGCTTGCGCAACTCTTGACAGGTCGTGATTGCTTGCCTGATATGCAGCTTCACAACCCTCTTCTGTGACGTGGTTCTGTGCCGGCGCCGAGTGTCACTCGCCCATCTATGTCATAGCCTGAGAAAAACGCTTCGTAGCCAATCTGCTGCCTATGGAGCAAACAATGCCTCGGTCAAAAACCTATGTCGTTTTGAAGCCAGAGGGTCCGATGGTGGTGAGGTCACAGTATCGAATTCGCCTCCCTCGCTTCCAGAGTTATCTTGTCATGCAGTTGCTATGCTGCAAAACGAGTGGTATTTGGCAAGAATTGCAAGTTTCACTAATCCGATGTCATTGGTATCATGCGCACGACTCGAGGCGGTCTGGACGAGTGGTGGACAAGTTGTCCGCTTCGAGATTTGTTTTCCGTCGCCATGATGCAGTCGCAGGTAGCCTCGACTCCAGGAAAGAGAGAGACCCTCCAGGTTGGATACGCGTCAGCAGGGAAAAGACCGGAACGAGGAGAGGAAATCTGCCCTGTGATTAACAGTTTGACGAGAACGCCTCGATGTTTGCCGCCGATCAAGCGTGGTTCTGGCTTCTTGTGGCTCTCACAGGTCGGGAACGCGGGCCAGCATCATGATGTGATGTTTCATCATTCTCTGCCCATTCGATACTCTCAGGTTGTGGTAAAATTGTCCTTAACGAGGGGGAAGCCGCCAACCTATCGCTGAGGATTCGACTGGGACCCCTGGCCGTACGCAGAGTGAACTTTGGGGCTAGGCCAACGCAGCGGACGGCCTTTCTGCGGATTCTCGAGACCTCCAGAGTCCTAGGTGAATGGGTTCTGCATCAAGGAGTCCAGGACTCAGGTGTCGAGACCACCCATCGAGGCGACGGTATTGGGGTGTTGCGTCGTCATTGGTGATGCTTGTGAGAGTCCCTTGACCGTAGCCGCCGATCGAGTAAACCTGACCTCTAATACGTCTGATTACCAAGTGCGGCTGCGGACATGCATTTGGTCTTCGCCGCCGCCACTAATTCCAGACGCCGAAGAGCCCCCTTTGTCCGCTGTCCGCCCAACGACGTCGGGGCTACTGTGGGGTAAAGTCTGCCCTGCTGACGAAAATAGCCTCCAGTTTCTTCGCACCTTTCCTCCACTCTCCCGGAAGAGCTGGCAACTCAGAACGCTTCTAGCGTGGTCCTCAGAAGCCACAGCGCGAGCGCCGCAGTTCTCACTCGAGGCTGTTCGGAGCCCCTGTACTTCGTAGACGCTCCGAAGCTGTGCGTTTGCTCGCTCCTGATGATCTTCTCCACTGATAGAGACTCTCCATTCGACAGGATGGCAAGATGACAGGATTGTCGCCTTATATGAATCCATGGATGTGGGTTTTCGCCGTCTTGGGTGCCCCGCAGCCGTGCATGTTCCCGGTGATCTCCCTGACTGATGGAGGCTCTCAATGCGGCAGGATGGCAGGATCGACATCGCATATCCATTCACGGAACGGGAGCCTGGCGGTCTTGAACCCGAAACTGTGCATTCGCGGAATCTCACCTATCGTGTCGGTAATCACCGTCATCGAGGTGATAGCTCCGGATTCGACAAGATCGACTACGCTTGATCAACCTCGGGACTCGCCTTTTTCGTCCCCGATAGGAATGAACCGCGCCCGAACCCCTGTCAACATCGCCATGAAGTAGTACTCAACCTCGTCCTCTCTTGGCATAGTAACCACTTCGACGTCGAATTCCCTGACAACCGCTGGCACAACCTTGTGCAGTACCATCTCGGCAAGATGCCTGCCGGGACAGGTCCTCGCCCCACCACCCCATGTGAGGTTGTATCGATCCATCGCCCTCGCAGCCTCCACGTTGTCTCCAAGCCATCGCTCGGGCACGTAGTCGTTTGCGTCTTGCCCAAAGATTTCCGAGTTTCGGTGTAGCGATACTGGATTGGAACCTACCGTCATGCCGGGCGGTATGTAATATCCATGCACGCTTATCCCTTCGGCCGGTGCCCTGCGGGATAGCGACATACCGATCACAGGGTGCAGCCGTTGGGCTTCCTTGATGCAAGCCTGGGTGTATCGCAGTCTCAGGGCGTCGTCGTGTGATATTGGGGGGTCGGTCGTGGTAAAACGGAGCTCTTCCCGTATTTTCTGTGCCGTTCCTGCATGCGACCCAATCATGGCCATGATGGATGTCAGGGCGGAGCACATAGTCTCGTGACCAGCGCCGAAATTGGTGATGGCCAGGCGGCGAAGATACGTCTCGGTGAACTCGGGGCGATCCTTGTGCAGCTGAATGAGGTCGGCTAAAAGATCTTTGCGCGGGTCTTTGATGGAGGATTTGGATTTAACCGCTCGCAGGGCTACCGCTATTCTCTTTGCGGACTTCTGGTAGACCGGCTGAGCCCCATCAGTACTGGGTACCTTCCGGAAGGAGACGGTGGACATACCGTAAAGAAAGGCTTGAAGTTCTTTGGTGTGCTGAAGGTGACGCCCCAGAGATTCGCGAAATGCCTTGCCACCCCTTTGGAGAAGAATGCTACCTTGGTGATGGTGGGAAACAGACCGAAGATGCTCTTGCGCCTCCATCCGAGGTAGCCCTGTGAGCTGGTGCCGCCATCGTTTCCGTCGCGGATATAACCTGGCGACCACGAGAGCACAACAGCACCAAGGCACTCAACGGCGATGATGTGCATCCATTCCTTCAAGTCCACCTCGGCACCATCTAGGGTTCTGAGTTTGTGGGTGGCCTGAGTGATCACGCTGTCAATGGCATGCTCGAACTTTTTCAGGTTTGCCGTCTGATACGTTGGTCCGATGAGGCGCCTCTGCAGCCGATAGCGCCTGGTGTCAAATTCGGAGAGAAAGTCCAGCGTGTCGGGCCAGTGCAGGTTCATCCGCCAGTCGACCTCCGGCCTGTTCAGCTTGGTGGCCACTGCTCGGTCAGCACCTTCTGCCGACGCCGTCACAGCACGGTGCAACTGAACTCACAGTAGAACTCGGACTTCTCAACTCCGCTTCCGGCCCCTAAGACTGTCAGTTTCGTCCCATTTCGTCACGCCCTGAGCCATAGGACGGAAAACATACCATAAACCTCCGCAAAGCCCTCTCTCGAGTCAAACCAAACTTCATCGGGCCCGACCCTCACAACCGGCCCATAACACTTGTGAATCTCCTTCCCAACCTCAAACATTCTCCCATCCCTTACGCGCCGCGCAAGCCAGATGTTCGACAGCGCCGCAGCTCTCGGGCCAGGGATGCGCGCCAACGGATGGAGCGTGAGTCTGTAACTTGCGACTGCGAGGAGAATGATGAGCGCAAGTGCGAGGAGCTTCCCTGCTGCGTGGAGGGTGGAGAGCAGAATTGAGAGCATGGTCTGGAGGGCCATTGCGAGTCACGGTGAGGAGAGCAGTCCTCGCTCATTCCTAGCGGTTAGAGCGGGCAGGGAGAGGTAGAAATGCCTAAAGAAGTGAGAGAGTGGTATGCGACGTTCTGTATGTCTAGCCATAAGACCCCGATTGGTTTGTTGTAAAGTAGCTGAGAGATGAGCGTGTTGCGTGGCTTTCGACGGAGAGCGCACGGTTCGCGTGAGTCAAGCGTTGGTGTGGAAGATCTGTCTGGATTTGGTGGGCCGCAAAAATTGGCTTTGGTCGTTGCATCCCGGGTCCACATTTGCCGTTATGGCATGGGTTAGGGTTATTCTAACTTATCGCTGCTTCCTCCTTCCCATTTTCCCTCAAGCTCCTCCACAAGTTTGCACCGGGCAGGCCGCGGGGAGAACTGTCCGGTCGAATCCGACTCCCCACCCACAATAACTTAGCACCACCGCATCCGCTTCACTTCAATTACAGCGAAGGCCGAGATAAAAACACCCGCCCAGCACAGGTACAAACACACCAATCCCCACCAAAACTTGCCAGCCGTTGCCTCGGACATCTATGCCAGCGGATTCTGCAGCCCCGAGCCACCCTTCTTGACTATAGCCACGTCGCTCCTTAGCCCAGTGACAATCTCCCAGAGCTCGTCCGTATTTCTTTGATGCTCACTAGCAGACATCGCTGTCTTGCGCTCTTTCATCTCCAAAAATGATCCCCCAATGTCTCAGGCTAAGATTCTTTTGCTCCCTGCTTTTTATCCGGGAACACACTAAGCAACGACTTCAGATACTTTTCACGCCCGACACACGCCATGGCCTGGTGACAACGACGGCAACGAGGAGGTAATGAGCATCCAGCTTCGCCGAGCTGGTCTTCGACGGTGACGCTGAAGTCGGTGATGGAGAGGTCACTGCGCGTGTGGAGGGGTGCTCTGGCTGGTTAGTATCTAGGTAAGGGAGAGGTTAAGGGGCTGGGTACTTCAACGTACCTTTAAGGCGGGCTGGGCTGGCAGCGGCACCAATGATGAACGGGAGGATATTGGGCGGGTCTCATTTTGCACAGAAGATAGTGCTTGAGACACCAGGAAAGATGTTGGTTAATTGAGAAAATTAAAAGGCCCAAAATCTAAACTCCTTTCTTTATGTCACTCCATCATAGCTCATCTTCGCCCAAGAGAAGTGGGATACTAACAGGCGGGTAAGTAACGTATTGGTAGTCAGCAGTTACTGATGGGACTCTAACGACTGGCCACCGCAGGAAACCCTGGCCTAATCTCACCTCAGTTTTCTCAGTCAAGTTTCGCTCATTTATTGTCAGGTAATCGAGCCAATTTGGTCCCCCTGCCGGTATTCCCGCTGCCTGGCGTCCCTGGTCGGCCAAGCAGCCGAATCTCAATAATAACTTGAGGGGCACACTTTCCGACACCCATGCGTTCCAACGTTTCTGTATACCTATGTTACACGACTACTTTACCCACCGATGCACCCGGCCTGCCCATTTCATGCATGCGAAGCACAGCAGAGCGCAAAGGGGAAGTGGGCTGGGGAGGCTGGGGGTGATATACGGTGAGGCGTTACCGGTGACGGAGCGGTTGGCGAGGAGTACTTCTGGAGCGTTGAACCTGCGGAGAAAGTTGGCCGCGGAGAGAGGGGTCAGCTCACCTGACCCTGTGCGAATAGGCATTATGCAAGCCATTGAACGGTCTCTCTCGACGCCCAACACTCCATTGTCACCCCCGAAGTCTTATTAGAGGCACCCCCCCATCGCTACATGCCATCTCTGCATCGCTGAGCCTCTGGGCTGCTAGACTCGTAGCCTGAGTCGGACAGCTTCTTGGCACTGTCGGTATCGTCCGTTGGCCGCAAGAGATTTTCCAGCAATCCATTTCCGTCAAATCTAAGTTCCTCGTCTCCCATCATAACGAATGGATCCAGATTAAACTGGCTAAAGTCCCATTCGACAAATGGGTCCTCGCCGCTGGTCGCAGCCTGTGGTTGTTGATGTTCTGAAGGCGCTTCTGACGTAGGTACCGCTGTTTCCTCGGGTTGGACAACGGGGGCAGATTGAGAGCGGAACTCCTGGAATGCTTGGGCGATAAGGTCTTTAATGCAGGCACTAGCTTCTCTTCGCAGTGTTTCTTCCACTATGCTGAAGTTTCTTTCTGCCTCTCGACAAAGGGCTTGGCGGAGACGCAATGGCACTTCACGCAGGAGATATGCCTCGCACTCTGTTAGACGGTCGCCACTGCCGGTATGATGTCCTGCGGTCTTCGCCGTTAGGAGTTCTCCATACTCGTAGACTGCGTCGAGTCAGAAATGCAACATAATACAACAGCACAGCAGTGATTGAACTTACACGGGGAGGGAATATCGTCAGGCTCAACGTGAGGGAACAGAATCCTGTATATATCGCGCCACTTTTCTGTCTCGGTTAACTCTGCATTGCCCTTCGCTCGCTTCCGAGACCGCAGGCTCTCCTTCTGATCTGCGTCAAAGCCCTCGACGGGCTCCATTTCTCGAAGGGAGCAGGGTTCAGGCATCCTTTGGTGGTCAAGGTAGCTAGCTTCGTTTTTGAACGGTTGCCAACAGCGTCTGCAACGGTGTTTTGGTTGCTGATGGCGTCGGTACAGGTGTTCCCTAGAAGATACATATTAGGTATATGGGAATTGGACGGAAATGAGGACACACTTGACCCTGTGAGCATTTGGCCATCCAGGGCCCGGGCAACCGCGCGCGCTTTTGTACAGTGAGGGGTTGTATTTGAAGTATGGACAGGCGTATCCTGGATTTTCTTGCTTGGCTTCATCGGTATCTTTCTGCCTGTAGTTGTTCGTACCCTCGTCTTCTTCGTCAGTGTCGCGGTTATCCCTATCGTCCCTTTTGCGCTTCAGATTCTTATCATCGCCAGTGGCAGAGCCAGTCGTGTTTCGCCCATTCTGCATAGGTTTTGACGCCATATTTAGATCGGAGGGGTTAGATGTCGGGCTAGAGCTGCCCCTAGCTTGCAAAAACATTGCCTTGATCCTGTTTGTGACATCTCGCACAACGCGCTCGATTATCCTCGACTTCCTTTCGTCCAAAAAAGTCTCGGTAGCAACAGAGTCTAGATCGCTTCTTGGTGTGTGAGAATATAGTGACTCGGTCGCTTCGTCTCTCATTGGCCGGGATTGGATACTCGGGGTCGTAGGGGGAGCACCGGGTCTGGGGGATACCGACATAGCTGGAGGGCCCGATGGAGGTGTTGTGTCATGCCCTGAACGTGATTCTGGGGTTTCCTCCTTGATCTGATGTAACTGGGAAATACTGTTCGTCAACTCTTCGTTTTCCTTCTCTAGCTGGGTACGCTGACTCTCCAGGGTGCGTATGTACGTCGTCGACATGTCTAATACATCGCGTTTGGAGAGTCGAACTTCCACATTGCTGTCGCTAGTGCCGGGTGACCGAAGCGAGCTTGGCAGGACACTAAGAAGACGTTCGAACCGGTCGTTGAGATGGTTCCGATACTGCTTCTCGACAATGTTGTGCGAGTTGCGAGTCTTGCGCTCCTCAGGTGTCTCGTCAGGCGTATGGTTGATGTTCTTAGAGCCGCGTCCGAGGTTTCGTTGTGGCCGGACCGTGGCCCATTCAGCAGGAAGTTGGGGATCTGGAGTGGAAGTTCTCGAATCCCCCATTTCTGAGCAGGTGGTAACATCGCTTGATTTCATCCCAAGGTCGCCGGTAGCCGAACTAGGGGTTCGTGGTTTATCCTCACACCCTCTCACAAGTTTGTGCCTCTGGATAGCAGATCAGCATCAAGAGACGATGGAAAGCCGGATTGAGCACGTACCTTAAGCGCATCTTTTCGAGAGAAACTCTTTTCACAATTTAAACAGGGGAATGGCTTGACCGCAAGGTGGATTCTTTTGTGTCTCTTCAAATCGTGATTCCTATAGAAAGATTGGGGACAAGTTTCACATTTGAACGGCCGCTCGGTCTGTTGCCTATCTACATGACCCCCATGTAAATAATATGGGAGATGATGTCCATAGGAGGGCTCAGGAGGCTTATCCCCTCCTAGCATGCTGAGCGGAGTGCCGGGCTGATGCACGTTGGAGAGAACAGGCCCGGGTACCTGTCCATAAGGCGCGTACCCATGCATTGGTGGCATTGGGGGTTTCGGGGGGTATCCGAGATAAGGGGGTGCCATACTTCTAGGCAAAAGGCCCGGGACATCCTTTGAGAACGCGTTTGCGTTTTCAGGAGTTGTGAGGCTGCTGGATAGAGAAGGGGTTGTGAGGCTGCTGGATAGTGAAGGGGTTGTGAGGCTGCTGGATAGTGAAGGGGTTGTGAGGCTGCTGGATAGAGAAGGAGTTGCGAGGCTGCTAGATGGAGACGAAGTGGCGCTCGACGGCCCATCAAACGAAGGGAATGAGGGTTGTTGTGGTGATGACGACTCCGGGTAGTACGTCACGGTGGGTGCAACTGGTCTATGAGATTGTTCCAGGCCGCGATTCCGGTACGAACCTGAACTTGAAGCTAAGGGCGACGAGGACTTGGCAAAAGAGGGCCATTTGGTAAATGGCGGGAGATGGTAGGCGGAACCTGTCGAAAGAGCGGATGCTGGGCCGTACGGATTTGGATCTGATGAGCTTGGTGCTGGCCCCGATTTAGTCATCCCTGTATTGTAGTAGAGGCTGTGATTTGCGGTGGTTCCTGTGGCGGGCTCTCGACTGGCGGTTTCCTGAGTTGCGCCAGACGGCTTCGATGGAGGCAAACCATCCGAGGCGAAGTGAGGAATATCAGGTGGCGGTGGGGGAAGCGTGAAGTTAGGCAGGTTAGTGGCAGGCGGTCGGCGGCTTGTAAAAGAGGGGGCTTCCATTCTGTTTAAGTTATAGCTTCTGCGCTTCGTCTGCTTTGGCGATTGCGCAATGCATCGAGATAGAGGGTCAGATCGTGAGAGGTAGAAGTGGGGGTGGCATGACGACCTCAAATAGTCGAGCTCAGTTCCCCAAGAAGATGTGGCTGTGCGCCATGCAGGGGCTCGGGGGAGGGAAAGAACGCGTTATGCGCGATTGCGCCCAGACGAGAAAATGCACAGGCGATAAGTCGACACCATGACTTATCGCTCTGCTAAGGCTCTCAGGACTAGAGAGTGCAGTCTCCAGCGATTTTGGGAATAATGCTCAACCACGAAATAGCAACACAGCGAAAAGGTGACACAATATGCTTTTCCAACAGAAGGATATATTTCCCGTACTCCAATATGGTTTCACCTGAGTCGAGATAGTCCACCGCTATCATCATCTTAACAATTCCAGCCCTTCCCCCGACTGCTAACACCCGCAAACAATGGATACCTCGATTTCCAGCCAGGCGGCACCAAGCTTGCTGTCCCAAAACAGAACTCAAGATAAGCTTAAACGGCGGTAAGTTCCGGCCAAGCAACTGCAAAGGTCGCAAAGTCCCCGACCAATGACTGGACGCCACAAAGCCCAAATGAGAATGTCAAACGCTGACAGCCACTATCACAGTTCTGGAACAGTGGAGTTGTCCCCGATGCTTCAGCGTTACCTAGACGACAAGCTCACATCGGTTGAGGCAATGGCAATGGGACGGGAAGCAATTCCGGAGAGCGACCGAGTCGCTGTTGCCGATGCAAGACTGAGGGATTTTGAGAAGAGATGGGGCAAGCCACGGAGAAAGACTGTAAGAAGGGCTGGATTCGCGCCAAAAACCAAGCCTTACATACCTCAATGAGGCCGTCTCGGGGTATGGTAGGCAGCGTCTCCGTGTACGGTAGCCCCACCAAATCTGCAATAAAAAACCTAACCCTCGCAAATTCGTCTCGGCATCCGAGCATCTGACAGCTGACAGACCGCAACCGCATCTATCTTTCCAGGTTAAACAAAGCGTAAATCAGCGATTCCGCGATAAAACTCAATTGACTGACTACTACTACATCACTGACTAAGCATTTAGCGTAGCCTTCCGATTACAGCCTGCCCTCCTAGATAGGTATTCGCCTCTGAGGGAGGTTGTTGAGGCTGTACCTCTAGGAATTCTCCTTCTTTGTATTGGAAACGTAGATGAACAAGAGGATATAAGGGCTTGACATCCCGACTGCACCTGTCAGAAATCGAGATCGAGCGGGCGTGGATTGCACCGTATCATGAAAGCACACCTTGAAGCGATTCGCTAAGCTTTGACTCTGAAGGAAACATACTCCCGCCAAATGGTATTCTGCCAGGACTTTAAAGACGGCCAACCGACCTAACAAACAAGATTAAAAGATCTAAGCTCACTTTATCAATATAGCCCTGGATGTGTACTCATCAGCCTTCACCCTCCCAGTTTAACCAATTACCTGCCGGTAGTAATCTTACAGACCCGGGTACAACCGCTACGGCACTCCCATGCCTCACACCCTCCCCATCGCCCCTTTTATATCTCACCTACCATCCCACCCTTACCCTCCTGCCTGAGCAGGCCTACCTACCCCTTGGCACTCATACTCCCACTCATACTCTCACACCACCCCACCGCCCTCCCACGACTACCACTCACTCAAGCACTGGCGCACTCCCACTCTTCGCCTGCACCACCACCGGCACCCTCACCGGAATCATCTTAACATCGTCAATCTCCCCCTTACTCATATCCCTCACCAGCACATGCACCACATTCGGATCGGCGCCCCACTCCAGGCGCTTGGAGATATACATGATGGCGCCCGAGAGCATGACACCCGCGGCGGTGACGGTTGCGTATTTTCTGCCCAGAAAAAACAGCGTGGTCAATACCTGGATGTTCTCCCCGGGCAGCTACACCATCACGCAGTGGAAGGAGAAGAAGAGGAAGAGAAAAGATCCAAGCGCACCTCTGCAAAGCCCCACTAGCAGGATACAACTCCTGCCCGCCCGGACCTCCAAGATCATTCGCGGGATCCTCCAGGGGATTCTTTCCGTGGCCGGGGTTCGACCTCGGACTTGGGCCCGGTGGGGCCGGTGCTTTCTTGCCGGTGGCTATGCGGCGGGCTCCGGCCCTGGGGACATTGATGTTGGCATTGTGTCGTGCTAGGAGGCATCGAGAGGGGGCGGAGAGGGGGCGTTTGGTTGTGTTTCGGAGGAGGGTGTTGCGGAGCATTTGGTGTGCTGTTGTTAGGTTGTCTGGTTTGTGAGGAAGTTCAAAGGTCTCAATGGTAATACTCAGGTTGTGATATGCGAGGAGAAGCCGAGGGACATCGAGCGCGGTCAATCTATACGCAAATGCCATGGTCAGAGCTGGTCGTGACCTCAGCCTGATGCCAGTCGCTGCTGAGATGTTGTGTACACCATCCCGGATCTGGAGTGGGGCCCCGGAACCAAGCTCCGGCCCGCACACGGCCCCAGAATCGCCACACAATGTCTTCCGAAAGATATACCCATGGCCCCGATAGGCGCCATCTATCGTATCAAATTAGCAACTGTACCCCTCAACGTGAAAGTAAATTGACGGAAACTCACCCACCCCTAGCACAATCGCCTGCCATGCCACTCCCGGAACGCTGAAACTCCTCAACCCCGCCCGATTGAAGGCATTCTAGAAAATCCGCTCTGACAGGTAAGGTATCGAGACGAAATGCGGCAGTGCGCGCGCGGGCTCTCCATTTAGACACCAAACCTCAGGGGACCCCTGTTGATCCATAATATCCCTCGCATGGCACACCGTCCATAGCAATCACAGCCTATGTTTGTGTTTGCAACACCTCACGAATCCGAAGTCCAGGTTGTTGTTATGGTTGGCCGCAGCTTGAGAGACATTGAACAGGTAGCCCGTATCTCCCGAGATACCCCGATAGGTGGACTCAGCTGAGTCTGAGGTTTGGCTATCAGATTTGCTGACGATCGGGGCTGAGGAGCGCCCGCCTCGGAGGCCGTATCTTACTAACAGCTGATGTCAAAGGCTAACTCCTAACTTTGGCGTCTGTTGCGATTGGAGACCTAATTGCATCGATCGCATCTAGTCACCTCATTCAACAAACCCTCTTCTTCGTCGCGAATGCATCCGTCATCCGACCGGGACCTACCCGGACTGCCGTTAACTCATGCTCGGCCTTCCTTCCGGGTCGATAAACTCGCGGGCAGATACCGTGCTGGGCAAACACCTTCCTCCGTGGAAATCACCGGCGCAACCCAAGTCTCCCTCACCGAGGGAATTCCAATCACCTCACCCTGAAACACCCAAACCCCCCCATCCATTCCCGACGCGCCGGTTCATCGGGTCACTGACAGCGCCTCCAAGCCCACTAACTTCGGGCCGAGGCTGATCAGTCGCCCCGCTAACCTTTCTCCGTTAGGGCTCCTGCAACGCTACCCTGTGCTGACAGGATGCGCTAGGGGGTGGCGCTGATCTCGTATCCACCGACCCACAGCCCGCCCGAGGGCGAGCAAACCAACGTCTCGGGTGAACACGCAAGCAGCCAAGTGGCCCCACATGCCAGGCGCACCTTCCGGTTTTCAGGTGATGGCGCCCACGCCGCGGGTTTCGTTTGTTCGTTTGTTCAACTTTTTACCATCTTTTCGATTCGGGCATCAAAGGAGGATGCCATCTCTCTCCTGAGAAAAAGCGACGACTGGAGGAAAGGAAAGGATGGCGCTACGTCGTCTGTTTGGCAGAGCTTCTGCGCTGCCGATCATCACAGCGGTTCTGCTGTGTGTGTTTCTGATCGCGCAGTTCCGCTCTCAGTATGCCGGATTCCATTTGGGGCCTGCCCCTCAACTGCCGCCGCCGCGCGTGGAAATCGTCGTTGCGAGCCAGACCTCAGAAGACACGTCGTGGGTGGACCGGCATCTCTCGGACTGGGCGCGGAGCATCTACGTCACTGACGACCCGTCGGCGAAGTTGACGGTGCCGAAGAACAAGGGCCGTGAGGCGATGGTGTATCTCACGTGGGTCTGGGTGTTTAGGGTTACTGAGGTTCTCGCTGACGCTGGGATAGCCACCTCATCGATCGCTACGACAGCTTGGTAGAGTCTACCGTCTTCGTGCACGCCTCGCGCTTCGCGTGGCACAACGACGATCCGGACTATGACGGTCTTGCGACACTCCGCCGTCTACAGCTAGACTTTGTGCAGACGTCTGGCTACGTCAACCTGCGGTGTGTGTGGGTTATTGGCTGCCCTCTGGAGTTCAGGCCGCATGAGGACGCCCTGGACGCCCCAGCGAAGGACTCGAAGAAGGAGCCGACGACGAAGCAGGTGTTTAAGCAGGCCTTCCAGGAGCTCATGCCTGGGATGGCCGTCCCTCATGTGATAGGCGTCGGCTGCTGCTCGCAGTTTGCCATCTCCCGCGAGGCAGCCCATCGCTGGACGCGGGCGGACTATGTCCGGTGGCGCGACTGGCTCTTGCACACGGAACTTATCGATGAGTTGAGTGGACGGGTGCTGGAGTACATGTGGCACAGTGGGTTTCCCGCAAGTTCTCATCCTGGTGTTGAGCTGACAAGGTGACAGTCATGTTTGGGAAGAACGCCGTGTACTGTCCCCTGGCAAACACTTGCTATTGCAGGGTCTATGGCCTGTGCAACTTGACATGCGACAAGGAGAAGTGCGATGGGAGATACGTCCTCCCGAAGGTCTCAACGCTCCCTGGGGGTTGGCCGGAGATTGGATGGTCTGGTGAGCAGCGCAACTTTACGGGCCCGCCGTGAAAGCGGGCCGGTTCCGGGACAACGTGGTGGACTCGGTCCCCCACAAATGACGCGACATTGGAGCACACGGAGCGGCCCGAGTGGATATTGCCGAAGAGCAACACCGGGTTAAATGAGTTTCACGGCACATGCCGAGCTGCGTGGACTGGGCAATGGGGCAGGAATTGGATGCTCGACACCAACTTGCCGCTCCGTTCACTGGTTCGGGCGACAGCCAGGTGGAAAGCATTAAAGAAAGCAGCCGACAGGAGTCCACGTGAAGATTGGTGGGTGTGACCTCCTCGGCCAGAATCCTCCCTGCCCTCATGCTCACTCAGCAACACCGCCGTCTCGAGGTCAGCTTCCGATTTACCTCTGCAAGCCAGCATTGCGCTCAACCTCGACCGTGATTGAACTGGAGATACTGTGCTGCCTCAAGGACCGCCGTAGCTGAGTTCGGTGCTTTTTTGAGAATACCATCCGCTTTGGCGCCTCTGCCGGATGGTTGCATGGCTGTCGCGGGTGGGCACTGCACATTGGCCAAGCCCTTTCTTTCGCCGGGGATGTGTCTCAACCTCGCAACACCAAGTCAGACCATGGGAGCGACCAGATCTCCATGCGCTCAATCCCCGCTCGGTGGGAAGTGCGGTGATGTGCCTGTCAGCGTGTTTCTTCTGGGGAGCCTTCGTCCGTTTCAACTGGTGTGAACACGGTGCCGCTACCACAAAGTGCACGGTGGGATGTGGATCCACTCAGCAACTTGAGCTGGAAGCTGCCTTCCGCTGCCCAAGGTCTCGAAAGGAAACGAATGTGCGGAGGTGGTCGCAGTATCGATTAGGTTCGGCGAATCGGCGCCATGTCGAGCTAGCGTTGTACTCCTCACGTTCATCGATTGTCGTGCTTCGGGTTGGAGGAAGGGCTGCTTGGCGGGGTAACGATGGTCTTGGTGAGCATCTTGCTTGCCCGAAGGCCTACGCATAATGAAATTGACAGTCAAGTGCGCGCGGATTGAAAGAGCGTCCTGTAGATAAGTAAACTCGATAGGCAACGGCGAGTATTGATCAATCTTGAAGATCAATCTTCTTCCAGAGAGGCGCGATGATCGCAGCATGGGAGACGCGTTCGTCTCGGCGGGGCAGCAACGAACCCCACCTTGAGCACAATGACGGCATCGGTTCGGCGACATCATTGACCAACCAAGACTCGACGATTACTTATGTCCGCTGCGCTGCTGCAGCTCCCGGCCTGGATCGAACCATCCTGACACGCAATTCTCCCGTCCGTCGGGCTCCTACACTGTTTCGTCCGCTTACCCCTCCCTCCCCTCAGCACCATTACCTGCGGTACCCCGCCGCTTCGCACATGAACGCCGCCGTCCCACGTTTCGTCCGGACTACGCACCCTCGCAGTCTCCTCCTCCCCAGCCGGTTCTCACCAGCCCATTTTGCCCGCCCAATCTCTACGACGACACGCACTATGGCAGCACAGGAGTTCAAGCTCAAGGGGGTCACCTCGCTGGACCTGAAGCCCGGCGACAAGCAGGAGGTCGAGGTCGAGGGCCTCGACGCCAAGGTGCTGCTGCTCAACGCCGGCGGAAAGGTCCAAGCCGTCGGCCCCAAGTGTACGCATTACGGCGCGCCGCTCGTCAAGGGCGTCCTCGGCACAAACGGGAAGATCACCTGCCCGTGGCACGGAGGTACGCAATCCCCCCGCCTCTTCCCGACCCTCGCTAACCCAGCGTTTGCAGCCTGCTTCAACACCAAGACCGGCGACATCGAAGACGGCCCCGCTCTCGACCCGCTCCCCGTGTTCAAGGCGGTCGAGCGCGACGGCGCCGTGTACATCACAGGCGACGCCGCGACCATCAAGGCCGGCCGCAGGAAACCCAACTTCAAGTGCACGTCCACCAGCGGCGACAAGGTTGTCGTGGTGGGCGGCGGATCCGGCGCGCTGGGCGTCGTCGAGGGCCTGCGCAACTCGGGATACTCGGGCGCCATCACCGTCATCTCCAACGAGGGCTACCTGCCCATTGACCGCCCCAAGCTCAGCAAGGCGTTGCTGACGGACCTGTCGAAGCTCCAATGGCGCGATGAGGATTGGTACAAGAGCGGGAGCGTGGATGTTGTCCAGGACGAGGTTGTCGGCGTTGACTTTGCCACCAAGACGGTCTCGACCAAGTCCGGCGGGAAGTTCGCGTACGCCAAGCTGGTTCTGTCGACGGGTGGCACGCCGAGACTGTTGCCCCTGCAGGGCTTCAAGGTCTTGGGCAACATCTTCACGCTGCGGAACGTCCACGACGCGAAGAAGATTGTTGGTGCTATCGGCGAGAAGGGCAAGAAGATTGTCGTCATCGGTTCGTCTTTTATTGGCATGGAAATCGCGGTTGCAACCGCCGATGGCAACGACGTGACGGTAGTCGGCATGGAAAAGGCCCCGCTGGAGCGCGTTCTTGGCGAGCAGGTTGGCAACATTATCCGAGGAGGGGTGGAGTCCAAGGGCGTCAAGTTTTACATGTCTGCCGGCGTCGACAAGGCCGAGCCCTCAACAGCAGACGCCTCCAAGGTTGGGTCAGTTCTGTTGAAGGACGGGACAAAACTCGAGGCAGACATCGTCATCCTGGGAGTCGGCGTTGCCCCCGCGACGGAGTACCTCAAAGACAATAGTGTCGTCCGTCTCGAATCCGACGGCAGCCTCAAGACAGACGAATCCTTCTCCGTCGTCGGCCTCAAGGACGTCTACGCCATCGGCGACATCGCCACATACCCGTACCACGGACCCGGCGGCGGCGGAAAGTACGTCCGCATCGAGCATTGGAACGTCGCCCAGAACGCGGGCCGCGTCGTGGCAGGCCACATCATCAACTCCAGTGTTGAGCCGCAGTTCTTCACCCCCGTGTTCTGGAGTGCTCTTGGCGCGCAGCTGCGCTACGCCGGTAACACGATGGCCAGTGGGTTCGACGACGTCGTCCTGAAAGGGTCGCCGGGCGAGGGTAAGTGGGTGGCGTACTACACCAGCGGAGACACGGTCGTGGCAATGGCAAGCATGGGCATGGATCCGGTGATGGCGCAGTGCGCGCAGCTGATGCAGTTGAACAAGATGCCTGGGAAGAAGGCAATTGAGGACGGGCTGGATGTCCTGAGTGTTGGGCCTCCGCAATGAGCTAGCTAGGTAGCTGCATGGTGTCGTGCGGTGTTGAGCCCGTTGACGTGGTAGACCTAGGCGTTATACGCCGTCTGAGCTGTAACGAATTATGATGTACCTTCCGAGGAATGGAAGTTTTTACCAGTCCCGCTCTCTTGGTATTTTAAGTTACACGGCCGAAAACGGGAGCTAGTCCGCAGGTGAAGAGAACTGGGATCGTGGACATAGCTAGTCGGTTTGAGAGCAAACCCAAATAACATTGCCACCCATCAACGCCCAGCAACTCGGTCAGACCGACACCGCAGTACGCAACATACCACAAATATGGCCACAAGCACGGTCACGGCAGAGTGAGGGGAGCCCATACTCAAGCAAGAAGCACATACAGAGAGAGGAATTAAATCCCCTCCTGCCTAAAAATAAAAAAAAAGCGGCAAGGTAAAATGGTATCAAACACCGGACATGCTCATCCCCCCATCCTCATCGTCCCTATTCCCTCCTACCACAATGCATCGGTTGCATCCCTCTTGTCCTCAGCCCCAAGTGCGGTGCGTATGGTGCGGTGCGGTGCATTCCCCTCTGGTATCGATATCCCTCGTTGGATCCCGCCTCGTCTCGTACCGGATGATGCGTCTCATAGAGCTAACCAGCTGCCAACCATATGCGTCCCAAAAGAGGAGTAACAATATTCGTGTAACGCTGTACCGCCATCCATCCATCCCCTATATGTCCCGTCCCCAGGTCAGTTGGCCTAAGACCGACTCAGGCAATGCATCGCAGTGGGGAAACATCTAACCCTTCCTCTCATCCGCCTTCTCGCCCTTGCCTTCGCCTAGGAACATCTTCTTGAAGTCCGCATTACTCTTCCCCCCTCCAGCTCCGGTCCTCGCTGTCCCATTGACGCCCTCCGGGTCCTTCTTCTTCGCAGCGATGAAACCCAACCCCCTCTTTAGCCCGGCTCTGCCTAGTGGCATCCGTCGTATGGTCGGTGGCGGGGGCATCAGCTCTGTGAGGGACAGCTTCTTCTTCTCTTTCGTCCCGGCTTGCGCGCCTTGCGGTGCGGGCTGATCGATCCGGTCGACGCGTGTCTCACCCTCGGTGCGGAACAGCTCTGGTATTGTACCGACGCGCAGCTTCTTACCGGTGTCGACTTCCAGGTTGTCGACCACGAGGGCAGCTTTCCCTGCGGTAGCAGCATCGGCGAACTCGACAACGGCGCCGCCGTGTTGGGGATGGAGGACTAGTTTGACGATACTTCCGATGGGTTTGAGGATGGCACGCACGCGAGCGTCGTTCATCGTATCGGGGATACCGAGCACGGCGATGGTGCGAGCGGAAATCTCGGCAGGGGCGGGGTTGGAGGGCGCTGATGTTGAGGCGGGCGAGCCAGCTGCAGGAGAGTCGACCTCGGGAGAGCCGACGCTGCCCGTGCCGTGGATTGTTGCCGTGGTCTTCTGATTGAGCGGCTTGGAGAGTTCGACCTTGAGGGCGTGGTTCTCAAAGACGACCTTGTCAAGTGCTTTGATGGCTTCTTGTGCTTCCTCTTTGGTCTCCATGACGACAAAGGCCTGACCTTTGGTTCGCCCAGCCATGTCGCGAGGGATACGGACGCTCATGACCTTTCCTGTCTTGGCGAACAGACCCCTGATGTCCTCGTCTGTTGTATTACGCGGCACGTAGGAAACGTGAAGCTCGCGGGCTTCGGCCTGCGCGCCGTGCCGTTGCTGCTTCATGCCTGGATCTGAGAGTTTAGCTGACAACTTGAACTTGCCGCCATCTAGCGATTTGCCATCTAACTTGATAGCCGCCGCGGCAGATGCCCGGTCACGGAAGGTGAGGTAGCAGAACCGGCGCATTGTGTTGTACTTGAGACTTGGGAATCGGATACTGTGGATCTCTCCACAGTTCTTAAAAAGGTTGCGGATATAGTCCTGGTCGGCTTCCGGTGGGTAGTTGGTGACGTAGAGCGTGCAATCTGTCGCCGACGTGACTTGCACGACTGCCTCGCCAAAGGGTTTGCCGTCTCGGAGTAACGCGGACCGGGCGTCATCGGACGTACGGAACTCGACGAGTGCGACAGCTGAATCGTCTTGTCTTTGGATCTCGATATTGTTGACGTGTCCATATTCGCGGAAGAACTGCCTAACCTTTGTCTGGGTTACGTCGCCGGGAAGACCTGCTACGAAGACGGAGGTGTTCTCTCTGTCACGCTTGGCATCAACGCCGCCGTTCGGAACCTCGCTCTTAGCCCGTTTTCCCCCCTTGTCCTCCCCCTCGCCTGGTGTATCCTCGCGTTTGCGCTTAGAACCCGGCGACGCGGCTTCCGAAGCCACATCAGGTGCGTCCGCCATAGTCTGGTCCCGCAGCTGGGCGGCGTACTCTGCCTGGGCCGCTGCTGCTGCCTGTGCTGCTTCTCGCTCACGGCGCTTCGCCACGCCCTTCCTTGTCTTGTAGACGGTGTCTTGGGCTTCTCGGAGCGTATCTGCCAGTTCATAGTCATTGCAATGCTGAATGTAAACCTCCATGATGCGTTCCGGCCAGTCCAACGTCCGCACCTTCAGCGCTCTTGTGAATACCTGTGTTGCGTAGGACGGAACTCGCAAGCCGTGGGCGACTGTGGCCGGCGTGGGGCTCCTTGCCTTGTTTTTCGATGCCGTGAACACCACCATCTCCCAAAGAAACCAGTGGAGCCAAAAGTCGTAGCTGTTGGCGTAGAGCTCGACCCTGGACAGTTGTTCCCACACGTTGCGGGCGGCATCGATGTTATCTTTCTTCTCGGTCAAGAACTGGATAAAAATCTTCTCCAGCCGGAAGTTTGGGTCGCCCTGGTACTTGTCGCCGTATCTCCTCTTCCCCCAATGCTTGACATCCTCGAGCGCTGACGGGAGCCCTACCTCTGCAAGGTCAACAGCCTCTTCGGTGGCGTTCGGGTTCATCGCGGTGCGCTTGAGATAGCCGCACCAAGCAGCATACATATCCAGCACGCCCATCATGCCATCACGGTCGAGCTGCGCGTTGTTAGTTGCTGCGTGCTTGATCCTCTCGATATCAACAAAGGAGAGCCCGGCCTCCTCGGCGGCCAAGATGTAGCGGGCCCAGACGGTCCCGCTCCATGGGACGTGGTGAACGGCGCGCTGGAGGATGTCAAGCATGTTTGGGAGATGGTTGGCCGGTATCCTGGACCGCCCAGCCTTGAGCTCGGAGTGCGCCGTTGAGAGGATGACGATAAAGTTCAGCCACGTATCCTCGTCGGCTGCCAAGTCGCCAGTCAGGGCTCGAGAGTAGAGACCTAGGCAGATCTGGAAGTTGATGACGGCATCTCTCTGGTTCTTCGACTGCCTGATCTCCCAGTCCAGATATTCCCGCATGGCGGCCTTGGACGACTCGGGGTCGCCCGATTTGTCAGCGAGTTTGAGCTTCATTTCGAAGCGGTCGCGCATCTCGTAGAGCCGCTTCGCATCGCGTGCGTTTTGGGTGGCGGCGAGCATCTCGGACTCGTACGCGGCTTGGTTGTACTCGGAGAGGAAGGTCGAGAACATCTGCGATGTGGCATCCCAAGTCGCGTGCGGTACGGTGAGCCTGTTCTTAAAGAGGTGTGTGATGCGGCGGATGCCAGCTTCGGTGGCCCCCCGCGCCAGCAGTTCCATCTCAAGCGACAGCCAGCGGTTCCAGAGCTCGTGGCTGTCGGCGAGGCGGTACTGGACGGCCTCGTAGGCCTGCTGCCAGAGGGCGAGGGCGGCATCGAGCGTGAAGACATCGCGGCCGAGCTGCTGCTCCTCCTGCGGCCAGCCCGCATCGCTGCCGGGCTGGCAGTCGGTGTAGAGCGACCAGAAGTACTCGCAGTAGGCGGTCCAGACCTTGATGCTGCCGGGCTCGGCAGAAACGGCCCGGCGGAAGCTCTCGACGATGTTGACGCGGGCCTCGAGATCGGCGGCCTCGCGCAGCTGGCTGTCGACGAAGCCGACCCAGTTGTCCTCCCCCACCGGGCTCGCCATTGTGTTAGAGCTGTTCAGGCAGGTCGCGTCATCGGCGGCAGGCACGGCGGTCGAGATTCTCCGTCTTCGGCGCGGCGGGCGGGCGCAGACCGAGAAGAGCGGAAGCGACGGCGGGGTCGGGCGCGCGATCGATGGCGAAAGTGGGCGGAACGTTGCGGAGCGGTGTGGTCTCGATTTGCGGCGTCGGCTGCGTCTTCGTCTACGGCAGTCGAGCTTTGCAATCGGGATACGAGCGAGTGCAGGTGCTAGTGCTGTGAGGCCGACGACAAACAGCCTGAGAAAGTTGTGTTGTCGCCGAGGAAAAAGCACGATCGGCGGCAGGCTTTCAGTGGAGCCGTGTACCCGTGGAGCCTAGAAGCCTGGGCGACCGAAGAAAATTGTTGGAGGGTCCGTCTAGGTTCTGCTGCACGCGAACCTTAAGTGCAGGAGCCCGCGGTGGAACCAGGGTCTCGACCGTGCCAAAATTCCCCAGAGCCAGAGCCACCTCAATGCCCCGAGCCCCCGAGCTTGGCACCTTGGCTCCTGAGGCAGCTGTCAGCGACCGGGGGCTGGCTAGGTCGGTGCAGTCTGGGCTTTGGAGCCGAGGGGCGGGAACGCGGCTTCCTCCTTTCCGCAGGCGCAAAAAACGCTTCCAGATTTTCGATTTTCGCTGTCCTCGGCCCTGTGCTGCCGGGCTTTCTTCCGCGGCGATCGACGTGACGGGTTTCGAGAGTCGGCGGAAAACGCACCTGGCGCCGATGCCGTGCCGGATTTGCAAGAAAACACACGCAGAATGTCGCAGCTCCCGCCAAGGCAGCTGGCGCAGGTGGCTCGCAGAACAACGGGTGGATGAATGGCCGCTGGTTCCAGTGCCAAGCAGGCCAGTTTTGAAGCGGTAATGATGGCCAAGCGACCGCGCTTGCGCTACGGAGCTCCTTTCAGATTCAGCACGGAGTGCCTCGCCGATATACGCTGCGATTATTTGTTGTTTATTACTCCCGATCTCAACCCGAGCCGGCCCATCGGGACGTGGGTATTTTCGTTGTTGTCGTGCTCTCGCAGCCTCTCGCCGCCCAGCGTTCCACACCGCAAGCGCGAAGGCGGTCACGACACCAGATCGACAGGTCTAGACCGATCCGCAACAAGCCTCCCCAACTTCGGACCGCTCAAGTGACACCGCAGCACGGGCAGGGCGAATTGGACTTACGCGTCCGTCACCATCCCCGCACGCACCCACAGGCTGGTCCCGTCGCGATGCAAATGAGGCAGCCAACGTCCGGTCCGCCTTCTCCGCAGGAGGGTCCTTCAGGTCCCAGGGCTACTCCCAATATCGGCGCCGCAGCAGCAGAAGCAATGGCGCTGAGGTGGGCGAGGGACTGAGGGTCCAGTCTGCGAGGGTTGGATGTGCGGGCTGCCGAATCGTTGGGGCGCCGATCCCGTCGATCTTTGGCCGCCGACCAATCAGCAGTCACAGACAGCGGCTCCCGCTTTTCGGGGACCCTTTTGCGCCCTGTTAACTCCTCTCGAGTCCCCTCAATCGGCCGTCCGTGCGGCACAGGCGACAGCATGGCCGAATTCCGTCAACATTAACTAGTGTACTCTTTGAAGCGCGTGCGTTATCTCGAGCCAGTGGAACATCGAGCCCGTCGCAAGAGAAGCTGCTGCACGAAGCGAGAGCGAGCAATCCACAACCCAAGGATTGTGGCGCCATGACCCGTTTCACCAAGCATCCTATGACGTCGCTCTGCAGCTGCAGGGTGCCGTCATATCCGATATCCAGCCCTGTCGCATTTGGACGCAAATTTGCCAAAATTCTCGCGTCATCGCGACGACGCAGTGTGGAGAAGCAATGTAGCGAACGGCACCGCGCCGGCACCGGTGTGCCGTGCAGACCTTCCCCAGAGTCCTGTTCGCCCGCGCAATCAACTCAAAAAATCCAGAACCCCATCGACTCTGCGACCCCTCAGGATGCAACGCTGCTGCGTGCACGTGGATCAGCGTGCAGCTCGTCCATCAGCCAGGACTGGCGCCAAGCAGCTTCTCCAGGCAGCAGGGACCAAAAATCAAGAAACTGCAAAAATAGCCGAGTGGGGGTTGCCGGGGCGCTATTCTGTTTCCGTCGTAGCCCCGATCGGAGGCTGTTGACGGGCCAGCCTGGAGCCAGCCACTTCGAGCCACTCATCTCTCCAGCACCTCTCCCGACGGCCCCTTTTCCTGTGTCGATTGAAAAGGGAAAAGGGGGGCCGGGGCTGAAATAGGAATCCTCATTCAGGAGAAACACTCGGAAAGGCATTTCTTGCGAGGGAGAGCTGAGCATGACTCAAGTTCGTCAACACTGTTATCGGACACATACGAATCTCACGGGCTTCTCGATGCCAGTGCTTTCTGTTGTCCAATAGGTACGAAGAGGGCCACAGCTCTCTCGTAGTGACCGGTATTCCGGCGTCGGGACAACCAAGCGGTTGCTCCATACAAGTAGGCTCAGTATTGAAAATCAATATACCGCATTGCATCGCATGCTTCCACTCCACACAGTCCATCAATAATCAGATCGCTGCGAGATGCGGGTGTCATCGATCTGAGGCATCCGTGCCTTGGGCCAAGCGGCTTTTTTTCTGGTGTTGTTGACGTTGCGACCTTTCGCAGTTTCTCACAATGACACTGTGGGCCAAAGACCAACGCCGCATCATCGATCCGTCACGACGACATCATGTCAAAGAGAGAGGCCACCGTCAAAGACCAAACGGCCTTCCGACGATTAGCAATAGAAAGGATCGTACCTAGCACCTTGTAACAAATTACTTCCCGGTTGAGAATTCAGCCATCCCACAACTCAAGCACTTTAACTTCGCGCCCTGAATAACCAAGAAACACTCTCGCGATGGACACTCCCTTCCTGACCTTGGCACCAACAACCTCCCGCCCTTCCAGCCCGCTCTGCCCACAATCCTCCGCCACATCCACCGCCGACCTGACAACCTCCACCGATACTATCCTCCTCAACGTCTCCGGCACGCCCTTCACCACCACCATCGGCACCCTCACCTCCCGCTCCGACTTCTTCGCCGCCCTCCTCTCCGGCCGCTGGCCCATCCCGCTCTCCCCCTCAAACCCCTCCGAAACCAACCCCCTCCCCAACTCCCTCTTCGTCGACGCCGACCCGACCCTCTTCGCCCACCTCCTCCGCTACCTCCGCCGCGGTGTCTTCCCCCTGTCTTACTCCCCCGCCCCCCTCCCCTCCTACAAC
>Ga0247780_1000628_pt1 | contig 31322 bp, 38 predicted proteins | sample UWRJL079202R5_FD_179927 | JGI IMG/M metagenome (GOLD analysis project Ga0247780, IMG submission 179927) | Plant litter microbial communities from Arlington Agricultural Research Station in Wisconsin, United States - UWRJ-L079-202R-5 | ecosystem: Environmental > Terrestrial > Plant litter >... | reverse complement strand
TCTGGCGAAAAGTTAAAAAAAAAAAAACAAGACGCTATCGCTGAACTGCCCTCCCCCGCCAAGCGAGGCCAATGAGAGTGAGAGAGCCGGTGAGAGAGGGCTGCAGCCATCCGCCGCCGACAACGACCAACAGCGCGGAGTGAGACAAAAGCAGGAGGCGCCGGTCCGCGCCCAACTAGTTGCGATAGCCGAGAGACAAAAAGGAGTCGAAAAAGAAAGTTGGCAGCAAGAGGAGGAGAGGTCTCAAACAGTGACGAACTCCCACCAATCCACACCTCCGCTCCCGTCGGGTGGTCGATAGTGTAGTGTAGGTATGTGCGTGTAAGGGATGAGTCGAACAGACCGACCGAGACAGAGAGAAAGAACAATTGCATTGATCGCTACGACCGTCAAACTGAAGCCCCCTAGAGCAGAAGGGCTGGCAATCATGAGGAAAACGGCGTGCTGGCGAGAACTGTCCCACGGGGTGACTTTGGTGACGCCCCCGGATTCATTACATCATTGATGCTGGGCAGTGACACCGGAGGGCATCAGGGCTGCACTCGTGAAATGCCCACGATAAGGCCCACGAACTGGAAGCGTTCGTGGGAGAACTGTGTCGTGCTGATAGATTGCCATCCATCACACCATGCTATCACCGTCCGCCTGAGGCACCTAGGCTTTCGCTCTGTCATTTGGATATCGACCGCCACAAGAAGCTGTCAACCCAGAGCGCGTGGCATTTGTCGTCAAGTTCTAGCGTTGAGAACAAGCATCCGGCAGTCAGCGCTAGGTTTGACATCGATCGTTGTCGCCCTGTAGCGAAACCCGAACCAAAGCGGAAGGAGCTCACTCTCCCCACATCCTCGCAGTACCAGCAATGAGCCTCATCCCCCCGCCCGAGAAACCGGTTTGTTGGTGAGCGAGCGCAGTCCATCCTGCTAGAAATACAGTGGCTCGGGTGGATGTTGAAACTTGGGAGGGTTGTCTAGAAAGCGTCTGTCGCCAGAATCACAATCCTACAATCTCGCACACAACATTAGCGGTGGCAGCAAACGCTCGCCGATCTTTCCCTCGGTCGTCGTATTTGCGTGTTCTCGAATGCCCATTGCCGCAACCCTAGCACGCGACCAGTCCACCGGGAAATCTGGACGGTCAACCGACTGAACTCGTGAGACCGCAAGTGGCGCAGCGTCACGCATCACAACACTATGTCGCGACACCGCGTGCCGTGCTCGCGCCGTCGTGGTTGACGCAAGGTAACGAGGTCAAAGACACGGGCAAACATACCCCGATCGGGAGAACTGATCGGGGAAGAGGCGTGTCGCAGTTGGTTCCGTGAAGGGCAATCATTTCCACCCCAATCCGACACAACCCAAGGTCACACGGCGAAATCGCGTCGCCCGCACCAGCGCGTCGCCCAACGCGTCTGCGGGGTTGTTGGATGAGGGCGGGATGAAGGACGATGTGGCGCACACACACTTTGACATGATGTCAACCTGCGCGCTGCAGGTCAGCCGTTGACGCGTCTTCCAACTCAACCGGAAACTCCGGGCTCGAGGTCAGCAATTTCACCGACCTTGCTTGTCAGCAAAGAATCCGAGGTGAGAGAAGAAGTTCAGCACAGAAAGTTGAGAACGAAAACCCGGGGATCCTTGCGCTGTGCCTCAGGATCCAAATGCCCAAGCCGGGTCAGAGATTGCGTGTGTCGGGACGAGAATCGAACACGAACCGGGATTTTCTTGCCCACCCCAGCTCGCCATCCCGCTCTGTCATCGCGGGAATTTGTTTCGTGTTTTGGGCCACGCCATGGCCCCTGCAATCTTCTATTATTATGCCGAAAGACTCGAAACAGAGCTTTGCCCAGGAACTACACTATGTAAGCAGAGTGAAAGTGAAGCGGGGTGTTGGTGCAAGATTGCCTGACGCAATGTGAACCTGGAAATCCGGGGGACTGCATTGATGGGCTGGCAAGGCAAGAAGCATCCCAGCGCGCTTGCCCTGGGAAATAGCCGCTTTCCATTTCCAGGGCGAGCTCGGCGTTTAGCCCAGAGATTGGAATGCTCCAGAATTGCAGAGCAACGTCCTCAAGACTTACAGCGAAGGCGTCATTTGAGCTCCGGATTGGACACCGTCCTCTGTCGTTTGCCAGGCTCTAGGCAAACATCGGCTGTCCTGTGAGGGATGTCATTCGACCCCGCATTTCTCAGCTGCGCCAGCCCAGCGCGGAAGGCCTTCCGGAAGTCAGACCCAGCCCACCTGACGGCACCCCTGGCACCTGCCATCCAACCCCAACCACCAACACGAGATGGATCGTCAGGAAATCCCAGGGCGGTGAGAGAAAGCTGGAATTGCTGAGCGCCTCGAGTCGGCTGCTTGTTGGGAAAAGTCAATCGCTTGATACCACAAGAGACCTGCAAGATCGCGATCTGGTTGCATTGACATGACGTCCGGGCCACTCCCTCTACAATAATGGAGTATCTAAGCCAGTTTTACGACTTGCTCCCTGCGTCGAACCGTCTCCTCTCACACCCAGGCAATTTAGTGGGGCAGCTAACCTTCAGCCTTAAAGATGTTATCACGATCCTTTGCGCAACGGTATCCATTCCCAAGGCCAGGTTCGGGTACACGGGCAGCGATGGCCCTTCGGAAGTCCCATATTATGGTCGCAGCCCACCAGTCTACCCCTCGCGTATGTCCTCCAGTGTCCACGGGTGCACTGTTTACTTACCCCTGGATTGAGACACCTCACTGACCAACGGTACCATCGTATCACGCCACAGCAATTGCTAATGGCACCACCAGCGAGAGATGGGCTGATGCGTACGAACATGCACGAGCATTGGTCTCCCAAATGACGGTCGAGGAGATGGTCAATATCACCCACGGGTGGTCCGGTCCCTGTGTTGGCAACACTGGCGCGGTTCCCCGCCTCGGCATCCCGTCTCTCTGCTTTTATGACGGCCCCGACGGCCTGCGGGGCCAGGAGTTTGTTTCCGCCTTCCCGGCCGGGATCCATGTCGCCGCCACCTTCGACAAAGACCTCATGTACCGCTACGGACGGGCACTCGGAGACGAGTTCTACGGCAGAGGTGTCAACATTGCCCTTGGCCCTGTGGCTGGTCCGCTGGGACGCATCGCACGAGGTGGCCGCAACTGGGAGGGCTTGAGCAACGATCCCTATCTGGCCGGCGCTGGTATGGGTGCTATCACGCGGGGCGTCCAGGACGCAGGGGTTATTGCAACGCCGAAGCATTGGCTGCTGAACGAGCAGGAGTTTCGCCGGCGGTGGTCTTCTGATGGGGATGCTATCAGCTCCAACGTTGACGATAGAGCTCTGCATGAGCTTTACGTCTTCCCGTTCATGGATGCCCTGCGCGAAGGTGCGGGCGCTGTTATGTGCAGCTACCAGCGCGCCAACCACTCGTACGCGTGCCAGAACTCGAAACTGCTCAACGGGATCCTCAAGACGGAGCTTGGCTTCGAGGGCTTTGTTGTCAGTGACTGGGATGGCCAGATGTCAGGCGTAGCGTCGGCCAATGCGGGGTTGGACCTCGTCATGCCGAACGAGGGCTTCTGGGGAGCCAACCTCTCGCAGGCAGTGAACAACGGATCCGTGAGCGAGGATCGCATCATGGATATGGCAACACGTATCCTCGCGCCATGGCATTATCTTCACCAAGAGGACGGCTATCCCGTTACTACGATTTACTCAAACGAAGAGAAGCACGTCCCCATCGATGTGCAGGCCGACCACGCCAAGTTGATCGAGGAGATCGGTGCCGCCGGTACGGTTCTCGTCAAGAACGTCAACAACACGCTCCCCTTCAAGAAACCTCGCTTTCTCTGCGTCTACGGATACGACGCAACGGTCAAAGCGGTGCCATGGAAGAACCCCGACCGGTATGGAGGCGGGTACGAAGTGAACTGGGGATGGGATATTTTGAACGGTACACTGGTTACGGCTGGTGGATCTGGCAGCACCACCCCGCCTTATGTCATATCTCCTTTCCAGGCGCTACAGGAGCGTGTTTCGAAAGACAGAGGTGTCTTGCGATGGGACTTCTATTCAGAAGATCCGGAGACTCCGTACGTCAACGCCGAAGCATGTCTTGTCTTTGTCAACGCATATGCAGGGGAGAGCTTCGACAGGACGACACTTGCCGACGAGTTCAGTGACCGACTCATCTTGAACGTGGCAGCGAAGTGTCCCAGTACTATTGTTGTTGTTCATTCTGCCGGTAATTCGCTCCCAACCCTCATGTTGTGAAGCCTCAACGCTGACTTGGTGCAGGAATACGAACTGTTGACGCTTGGATCGACCATCCCAACATCACAGCCGTTATCTTCGCCGGCCTCCCTGGGCAGGAAAGTGGGCACAGTCTCGCCTCGGTTCTGTATGGCGATGTCAACCCCAGCGGCCGTCTTCCTTACACGGTTGCCAAAAAGGAGAGTGACTACGGCGCGTTGCTAAACTCCACAGTTTCCTTCGACTATTTCGCCGAGGATGAGTTCGCCGAGGGCTTGTATATCGACTACCGCGCCTTTGACAAAGAGGGCATTGAGCCTCGTTTCGAGTTTGGGTTTGGCCTGTCTTACACGAATTTTGCTTACGAGGCGCTATCTGCCTCTTTGGCATCAGTACATGGGGCAGACGCCAGCCCGGCGGAGTTCCTTAACACATCTGTTCCCATCGTCCAGGGCGGACACCCGGAGCTGTGGGACACAGTTGCCGTGGTCAGTTGCACTATCACCAACTCGGGCGACAGGGAGGGAACCGAAGTTGCACAGCTGTACGTCGGTATACCGAGTGAGGACAACGATACTCCAGTTCGCCAGCTGCGAGGGTTCTCCCGGTTCGGGCCGCTTACGCCGGGGGAAGCACGGCAGGTGGTCTTTGAACTCACGAGGAGAGATCTGAGCGTGTGGGATGTTGTGGCGCAGCAGTGGCGGCTGAGGAGAGGGGAGTATCAGATATGGGTTGGGGCAAGCAGCAGAGATCTGAGGCTGGAGGGGAGCATTACCATTTAGATTTCTTAGTTATCAAGGAGCAAGCAAGGAGCAAGCAGATTCAGTTCATAGTTACTAGAACTGGAACCGTCCCACCTCTCTTCAATTGGGGTAATCAGTTGTAACATTCAGTGGAGTAACCGATGCTCTCGTTTAGACGACGAAGCTGGAGAAGCTGAGGTCAGATGCTGTGAGTCTCTTTCGCCAAAATGGCAAAGACTTCATTTACACCAGTAATATCATCTTCTTACTGATGCGTGCCTTCTTAAGGTTCAGTCCTTCCTTACATTGAACGCCTTGAATGTATGAAAAGAGAAATTGGTTTACGGTATAGTGAGTCTCCCAATGCTTTACCGTACCCTCTTTTATCAAAGCCTAGTATAGCCACCTTTATAACACGGACTTGGTATAGCAATAGATTAGGCTTGAGGTCTCTTCTTTCAGCCCGAGCCTTTGTGGCTAGGTTGCTCTGACTGTGAGGAGGTGCCGGTATGTTTTGGACTCATTTTTTTACAGACTAAGGGGCCCTCTCTTTCAACCGAAACTTTCGTTCGAGGGGTTCTATGTCTTGACTTTTCCTTAGCTAACGTGAGGCCTAATCATGTCGGATATAACGACCCCTACTTATCAACCATGTCTCGCCGTCCGGGAACTACACCCGCAGGACTCGATGACACCGGCTTAGCCGAACACCCAGACACCGTCGGATCATCCATCCACGAACACCAAGAAATCCAGACCTGTAGCGCCCCAATCGCCGTAGCAGCAACGCCGAACAAGATAGCCACAAACAGACCCACGGCAACCCACCATGTCGTCCACCGAGGGCTCTTGCGCTTCTCCGACCACTTCTCGATCCTCGTCATCGGCGTAGGGTTTTCAATCTCCTTGAACAGCACCTCCAGACGCTCGCCCCAGCGAGGAAACTTGTCGTACAGGTCGCCGATGTTTTCGGGGTTTCGGGCGTCCCTCGGTGTCTCGTGCTGGAAGGAGTAGGTGGCGAATGGCTCGGAGAAGGCTGGGTCTAATCTCGCGGCGGCGTCTAGCATGACTTGGGAGCCTCCGTCTACGCCGGAAAAGATGAAATTGTAGGTGGCGAGGGTCTCGATCAGGAGGTATGGTGGGAGGCAGCCCCTGTGTAGTGTTAGGTGAAGTGCCAGAAGGGACATGATGACAGGGTTTTGGCTTACAAGGCGAGAGACTCATTTGTGTTGTGGTTGAGTTCTGGTTTGTCTTTTTGGAGCGCCTCGAGACACATGCGGAGATAGCACGGGTATTTGAAAAGATAGAGTGTCTTCCAGTCTGCGCCGACTCGTAGCTCCAGGTGGTCGGTGAGACGTTCTGTGTACTGGATAGTTATACGGGTATCCCGCGCCAGGCAGTCTGCTGCAAGCTTTGAGACCGAGATTGGCGTATGCCGGGTGTCATCTGTTGGGGCTGGCCATCTGGGGTAGACTCGGTTGATGAACTGCTCCAGTGTTTCTTCAGATTTCCAGCTCGGGTTGAAGACGTCGCCGCCAAAGCTGCCAGGGGTTCTGCATGCCGTCATGAGCATGGTGCGCACACTCAGATCGAGGGCGGCGGGTGTCCTCTCGGAGTGCTGTGTGAGTATGGTGGCCTTGGAGACATTGAAACTCGTTTTCATCAGTTTAAAGATTTCAGCGACATCTTCGTGTGATTTGATAGGAGACGGGGTGAGAATGGTGGATGCTAGGGTCTCTCGTTGGTAGTAGTCGAAATAAGGAGTCATCGACTCGACGCTGATGGTGCCAGCGCCTGCCCCAAAGACCCCCAGAATCTCATCCTTGGTCTCGTCGGTGAGATCTTTTCGGAAGTAGCTAGCCAGCTCGATGCTCGTCATCGTGTGTGTATTCCTTCTTTGTCACGCCTGTGTATACCGTTTATCAGCGAAATAGCACTTTGCTCGGTGGGAGTTCTGGGCGGGGAGCGCGACTGCGGACGAAGAGCCGCACCATCCAAGGGGCCAACCCACTGCCGAAATGTGGTCCGGATGTACAAATATTACAATGATGACAAATCTCGAATGTCTGTTGTCGGGAAGCACGTCGCAACACAAAAGGCTTTGAGGGTAGAATTGAGGTATCAGCTGAAAAAAGACATATTGCAAGCGCAAAAGCCTTTTCTCTGAAGTTCTGCTTCATCTTTGGCCTACAAGAGCTGCTGCTCATATGAGGATATTTGGAGGCAGTTGGCTTTTCTGTTGCAGAGCCTGCCGCAGTTTGAGAATGTATCGATTGCTTGGCCGAACATGGGAAGGCGCGCTGCGCGCCAGGACGCCACTAAGTTCAGCTCTGGAGATCGAGCCAGACGCGACCGCGGTGGAGGGGATCAGTGCGGCCCCTCTTATCTCCATTTCATCCCAACAACATGGCATCAATCGGATGACGGAGTCGAGATGCTGAGCTTCATTCCCAGCGACCCTGACAGTCATGGCCACCATCCTGCAGCTCGTATCTGCGGAGCCACCTGCAAAACGCCCTACAACCAACGGCAACAGCAGTCTTCATCTGTCGGGCGCCCCTCAGGAGGATCCGGTACTGTGGCATCACCAAGTCATTCGCGAGCGCGATTGCGAACGAAGCCGCCGTCACAAATGGCTGAAGCCATGGCATCGCCGCTCTGATCGCTACGAACCCCCGCGTCTGCCTCATTTGCTGCCAAACGACGGGGAACTTCGGCCCCGACAGTCGACAGCTGCCGACTCGGGCATTGATGCGGGAACAACAACGCCCGTCACAGTATCCGCCTCTGCGGCGTCGCGTGAGACCCGGAGGTCGGGGCTGAGCAAGCGCCGACAGCAACCCGGCACCGCTTCCGCTGACACTAGCTCGGCTGCCGAACTCCAAGCGCAGATCGTGCCTGTGAGCGGCATTCCCGTCGAGGTTCGACTCAGAGTCCTGGACAGATTGCGAAAGCTGGAACTAGCCTCATCTCTGGGGCTCAGGGCGGACCGCATGGCGGAATTTACCGCCTCCGAGCAGCAAAAGCTCGTTCAATTCCAGCTAGAGTTCAACCGCGTTCGCATAGACTGGTTCCGCGGAAGGCCAATGCCCAATGTCCGCTTTGAGCTTGTCGCACTGATGAGAGAGGGCACAAACCCCCAGTCTTCCGGGACGCCAGCATCTGGCGACAACGGGGGGACTAGTATCTGTATCCGAGGCCTGCAGACAGACGACGAGATCAAGGAGTTTCACCGGGTGATGTCGCGAGATTTCGTTCGACGGCTCTACAAACCGCTCAGGCTCTCTTACGACATGAGCCTCATCAGGACTGCGGCCAAAGAAACGGACGAGATGTACGAGTATCGGCCAAGCCCATACGGAGACACACTTTGTGGGACAATTCTCCATACAACGACGGCAGGCGGCTCTGGATTCATGTCTACAATTGGGGGTATTGTGAATGCCGGCGGTATTCTCTACGCAATTACTACCTCCCATCATCCCAACAACGAGCCTCAACCTGGAAGTCTCAGTCCTAGCAGCATGTCTGGGGAGAGCACGCTTATCGAAGGGGAATACGGCGATGATGTTGAATCGCCACTAGTGTTGGACCATCCAAAGATTGATCCGGAGCGGACCGAAAATGACAGCGAAAGACCATTAGTACCGACGCACTTCTGGGCTTCGCTCGGCGTTGATCCCGGGCGCCCAGTAATGAAAGGAGACGACTGGCGGCTGGTACCGATCTCTGGGACACACTGCCTTCCTAACTCGTTCCCTAGGACGCTTCCCCCACCAAGCTCAGATAGTTGGTTGCCGGCGTCATCTTTGAAAGAAATGTACATCACCAAGTACCTTGAAGCTCCATCACGAAAAACGGTCAACGTCCTCAGCGATTTTGCCAGACCTTTTGCAGGAACTCTGCTCTCGAGCCCGTCTTTTCTCTCTATACATGGAGGCCCAGCCGAGGAGGTCTGGACGGCCGTTTTTGAGCGCCATGTCTTGAAGAAGGGCGACTCGGGGTCTTGGGTCGTTGATGACCATGGTGTACTGGTAGGAATGGTGAGGGCATTCTCCGAGGACCAAGGGTACATTGTACCCTTCAGTGTCCAGAAGCAAGACATCGTCTCCCAGATACCCGGACTCGTGGATGTCACGTTGCCTTCCCCGCTGCAATGTTGGCTAGAAGTAGCCTCGGCTAGATATCGAGACTCGCCAGACATGGCTCGCGATGCCTCGCGCAATGCACTTTCGCAAGCAGTTTTGAAAGCTTCCCATAGCATCGACCCCCTAGCCCGAACACTCGAAAGCGCACAACTGGAACTCGTCGCGTCACGTCTAGACGAGAGGCTGTTAGAGGAGGTTTTGTCCCGAGACGGCAACAAACTTCGGGAGTTCCTTGACGGCTACTCCCCCAGAGATCGGAGTCATAGATACACCTCTGAATTGCATCAACGCTTGAAGGACATCCATACCCGCTTACATCCCCCGGCGAACGAAGAAGACTCCGCAGTTTCTGGGCCGCAGCCTCCAGACACACGACAAGAACCGACACAAGTCAGCGTCTTGAATACAAATGGTTTGTTTCTCTTTGGAGTTTAGGACATATGCTTGTAGTCATGTTCCGATTCTAATTCTTTGACCAGAAGTTGATGCCATTGGCGCACACGAAATTTCCCAAAAACTTTGGTTATGGCAGGTATCTGTAACGAGATTCCTGATTTACAACATTACGATGATTACAATGAGCACTGTCGCTGGTCTGTGTGCTGCCCTTGCCTATCGGTCGGTAACTGGGCACAGCGTGCCTGGGGATGTCGGATTGATTCGCTCGGGGGCTACGATAGGAGCCTCCCTTGCTGCCCCCGCTGTGGCTTGGTGGCTGCTTCTGTTTCTCCAGGAGCTCCACATACTTCGCAAGTGGCGGCCGGACTTTGTTGCCTGGGTTCTCTGGGCGGTTCTGTATACCGCTACTGTATTTCTCCGGCCTTTTTTTGCACTTGAGGTTGCTTCTAGAGTTGTCACAACCGGGATATTTGGTAAGCATGGTTCCCTTTTCCATTCCTTCTCTACTGCCACAGGTATACTGAGACTAATTGGTTGAACAGAGGGTAACATGCCGGCCCTCAGAATCGCCTCCATCGCGGCTGCGGCACCGTTATGGCTCGATACCGTCTTTACTATCAGTATTGCCGAGCCAGAACCCATACTGCATACTGGGATAAAGGATGAACCAAAGGAAAGTCACAGATTCGCATTTCAGTCAAAATCTTTGATGTATTGGCTTGGTAGTATAGGGTGGGATGCCCTGGCTGGGTATACATTTGTCAAGGTGGCAAGCAATTACGGTAAGTATCCCTTGATTGAACCACCATTTTGTTAGGCTTATAAACTAACCATGGTGTAAAGGCGTTGGTGTTGCAACCGAAGCCGGCGCCGCTGCTGCCGGCGCGACTTTTGGAGCTGTGGGATTGTCATGGGTTCTTCTGGCCTCGGTTATTGAGCTGCTGGTCTTGAGGCTGGGACCATATATGAAGGAAAGGAAGACCGTTGGCGTAAGGAAAAAAACCGAGCATGTCGTCAGTGGGGATGCTCCAGGGATTCCGGAAATGCTCGAAAACAACAGGCCTGTGAGTTTGCTTCGCGATGCGTTTTTGGGGGAGCGTCAGTTCCGCAGTCCCACCATATTTGAAGACAGCCCTGTGTAGTGTAATGTAGTAGAGCATTTTTTATTATATATATCCTCGTGTACTAGTAGTTCTAGTTCGAGACTTTTGCGGAAGTTTAACTCCCACAGCTTGGCTGGACTCAAAAAGTCTGAATGACTGGCTGCCACGGTGCACACTCACACCTTGTTTCCCAAAAGGGGCTATTCTGGGCATTGTGCTTAGTTATCAATGGACTGACCGTCGTAGCGGTTGATGTATTACATCGTGAATTGGTATAATGCTAGGGATTCTGGACATCGGTTTTGTGCTTCTTTGGCACGGGGGAGAAAGATTCCGTGCTGTCCATTTTACAGCTGGCCGAACTACATGTTCACTGTGAAATCTGACATTTTCCGCCAATGAGCATTCTCAAGTTGTTCTGTGACCTTCGCCCTGATTCCCGGTCGAAAGGGACCTTCAACCTATACTAACTCCATTGATGTCCCAGGCTGCCAAGGGTTGAACACTGAGTTCTTGCGGCAAGTACGATCCCCCTCCCTGTCGGTCTCGAACTGCCCAGGGAAGCTAAACATGCCCAAAACCTAGAACACACCTCGTTCGAGACGACAAGCTTACACTTTTCTTCTTCCTTCGAAGCCCGCTGGTTTGGGTCTTCATCACAAGGAGAGTGAGACTCAGGCCTGCCCACATCCCCGATCGCCTCTCGCGAGGCGTATTCAGAACTGAGGTGCCAGGGGGGCCCTTCCGACGCCCTAAGCTCTTTCCGCCTACTGCCCTGCTATCCGATTAACCTCCAAGTCAGTGGATGCAGACAGGCTCCAGCCTAGCTTCCGAGATTCTCGCACTTGGGACCGATGGAGTCAACCTGCGGGGCCTAGGTGACTTTCCTTGCAGCAACTGGGCTAATACCGTTCGGATCTTCAACCCAATAGCCCCAATGCCCATGTTGATGCTAACGCACCTATGCCCGTCGTTCTGCCATCACACGCATTAGATACCCGCTGGCGAGTTGCATATTTCGATCTCCCCAATTGCGACACTCAGGCTTGCGGCGTTATCTCTTCTGGTGGAGAGCTGAAATAGTCCCGATTCAGCTTACAAGAAGAGCTTTACAAGAAACACACCCCACCAAGCCAACGACAATCCTTCCTCCCCGAGACTAACCACCGCGGCGAGTCCCTTGTTCAGAATAGCACCCCCAAGCACTCTCAACCCCGCCGGCACGTTTGCCATCACCGGCATCCAGGCCGGCCTGGACCCCAATTTGAAGAATCCCTTTCGCAAGGTCCCCCAGCGCATGGAGCTTGACACTTGGTTCCTGTCAAAGAACATCCTTCACCAGAACCAGCGGTCCCTGTTCTCTCCCGCAGGCTTTTTTCGAGGAAATATCAACAAGTTGATATTTATCTTCCCTCGCCGGCCATGTCTACACCTTCACCTCCCCCGACGAAAGCGAAACCCCCTGCGAGAACTGCGCCAGCCAAGCTACCAAACGCAGTCTCGCTACCGGCCGCGTCGTCCTCACCAACCCCCTCATCACCCGCTGGAAGCAAGCCCTCGCGCACACGCCCGAGCCGAAATCCTGGGCCTACCGTGCTGGCGAGCATGGAGCCTGCAGATGCGGTGCCTTCGTGGCGGCGCATCTGCACTGGCGTATTAGGTCGGCGGATGGGATTCTGGAATTTGCGGCGGTGCCCTCGGCGAAGGTTGCGCTGGTGGTGGGCAAGGCGGATCACTTTGCCGAGATTTCGAAGCTATCGCGCTATCGTGGCTATCTTTTGGCGTATCAAGTTTCGGCTGGGAAGCCAGGGGGTGTCGGGCCGGGGGATGGCTTGTATCCGGCTGCGTCGGAGTGGCGGCCTTGAATGGGTGTCCTAGACACCTAGGTGGTGTCCCGGCCGGATGTCTGCCTTATCTTTGCGCAGGAAACTTTCCCTCTCTGTGTCTGGTCTTGATGAGATAATACAACTGCTATGGCCGCCAGGTACGATAGCTGGCTAGGGAAATAGGGCTGTCTCCTTCTTGGATTAGATAAGCCTGTACGCTAGGCTATCCTTTACTAGTTGCGAATTTACCTAGTCTAGCCGCCGGTTCCGCAACAATCAACAAGAGTTGCACTTCTCATGGGCCCTTCTGACCGAAGATTGAACACCGTGGTTTTCCTCCTAAGCTCTACAGTGCGATACTTCCTACGCCTCATCATCCCTCGAGGGTTGTACCGTGCTACAAGACTAGGCTCTATCGAGATACATCTCGCTGTCGTTTCGCCCGTTTCATACAACCAGCGTACCCGCAACGCTCAAGACGGGCATTCAACACAATGGAAGACTCGGATGGTAGGACGGTTTCTAACCCGGAAGAGGAGCAACTGCCAGCTCTGAAACATTACGAGCCGAAAGATAATGACTAACTGATTCTGGACCTCGAAGTTCTGCTCTGCGATAAGTGTAGAGACCTGATCATCACATATATAAGACACGCTTTTGCTTGTACCGAGCTCCAAAAATCGAGATATACTTGGGGGTCTGGTGAAAAAGAGGAACTTGATGGGTACCGCAGGACGGGCGCCTTGCAAAAGACATCCTTCGACTGTCAACTGTGTGCCGTTTTTGGCTTGCACTTGCGGCGGAGGGACTGGCTCAAGATGACCTATGTTAAGTGAGTGTTGATGACGAAGACGGGGTATTCAGCCTGTGCACGCCTGGTATGAGGCCCCTGGATTTATCTGAAGAGCCGCCTTATGTGTTGGAGTTCGCGTTCTGACAGCTCTCACTGTGCGGTCCTGGGGTCCAATGGCAGAAACACTTGAAGACCTCCAGGCACATCTGCCACACTGTCGATAGAGTCTTTTCTGCTGTTCTTGTGCCGGAGGAGTATCCCTTGTCATCGGAGGCGCTCAAGCTGGCAAGTAAATGGTTTACCGCCTGCCAAAAGACCATCTGAAGTGCGTCAAAGCACGAACGCGGGTTGGGAAGCTTCCCAAACGCGTCTTGGACGTCAACTGCGGTACGGAGACAATGTTTCTGCACGAGACGGACGGGGACAAGACTGGCGACAACGCTACCCTCAGCTACTGCTGGGGCAAAAAGCGAGTGTTCAATTTCAGTTCAAAACAGAAGTGATGTTCCCCTTACCCGCCACACCCTTGGTAAAATTCAGTGCCCCCGCACCGCCCAAACAACGGCATTGTGCACCCACGCGGAACTCAACCCCCCCCTGAGAGACCACCAACGATCGCCACACCCAACGCAAACCAGAACAACAAGAATACAGACACCACACAATTGCCAAGCCATGTCTCAAACAAGAGCCGAATCAATAAGGCTACCACATCCGGCCACGTGAGACCAGCACCATCGGACCCCTCCCTCTTGACCACCTTCTCTTCGACATGGCGTGACTCGTCCTCCGATCCGTCTTTCGTGGGCGTCCGTCGGTCCCTGTGATGGTCCCGACGGCGTTTGCCAAGCTCCTCCTCGACTTCCAACTGGCGCTCAAGGTCGAGCAGCTTCTGTAGAGGCGGGGAGCAGCGGTCAGCGCAAATGTAAATAGAGATGCTGCTAGCAAGCGGCGAGGGAGAGCAAACGATGAGGAGGGAAGAAAGTGCTAGGGACGAACGAAAGGAGGGACGGGACTTTAATGCTCACCTTTGACTTGAAAGTCTCGGAAGTCGGGAGGAGCCCGTGGAGCCCTTTGTGGGCGGGATCGGAGGAGTGAGTGGTGGTTGTCGCCATGTCTGGTCGAAGGTGGGAGGGAGGCGTAGTCTGGCTGGTACTGGTGTGGCTGCGATGTGGCGGTGATGCTGATTCGGTCCTTGGATGAGACGGATGGCAATTGTGCGTGTCTGTTCGAGTTCTTGTTGTTCCGGTTGCGTTGGTTTGGCGAAAGAGAGTGATGGTGGTCAGGGGGCAGATTGGCGTTGCGCGTTGGGTGGACGTTTGGACTGGGGGGCCAGGGGCTTGGCTTGCTATCGAATACTTTGGTCACACTACGATAAAAAGTATTGATAGTGAAGAAGAAGAAGAAGAAGAAGAAGAAGAGAAAGAAGCCAAGTTCCGTCCCGCGACAGCAAATAAATGGCCCAGAGGTCGCGCTTCTGCTCTTTCCTCTAGTCTGCTGTGTGTCACGGTCTCGTCCTCTTTCCTCTCGTGCTCGCATGCGATCTTTCCACATATCGTGCGGCGGTGACGCTTACCCAACAGTCCCTGAGAAGAAGGCACTTTCCCGGACTTGGGGGGCCATCGGAATACAAGGTAAAGACTATGTCCAAAAGCAGTACCGCCAAATATTTAAGGAGTTGGAGGTTCCAAACTGCGTCCTCGACCGCATCTTCCACTACGTGAGATTAATATGGCTTAACCGACTTTGGATCGACTATCAGTATCGTCTACGGCGTCCGGTAAAAGCGAACACCTTATTGGCCTTCTTAGGAGACCTATTGCACGAACAGGGACTTTATCTACTTTACTAGTAACTTTTTCTTTAAGGGAAGCTTATGAAGGGAGAGGGGTCCCGACTCTGGCGTAAGCATTTACGCTATACTCTAGCCCAAAGCAATAATGATTGACGACTGAACAGAGATTGGTTGTCATCGCAAACGCCAAGAGTCTCCACATGCTGGCGCCACGGGACCGGGGGTCCATGTTTCTGATGCAGTCGGTGAAGGGGGAGAAAACCTGGAACCTGATTTTTCGAGATATCAAGCAGGAAAACCAGTGCCATGGCGGTGAAGCTGAATACACTGACGCGTCTGAATGGTGGCATGTTGTGGAGTATTGGTTGAAGAAGGGAATGAAAGTGAATCATGGGAACCCTGCATTTACTTTCACGTTGGGGCCGATGATTGAACCTTGTTTGTCGCAATTACAGTTTGTTACTAACATAAGTACCGTCTACCTGGCTTATATTTCCCACCATCCAGCGCATTTCACTAATTATCTCCTGAAACCAACACCCCTCGTCCTCGTTCTCAACACGCCCAAGTCACAATGGCGATATTACGCACCCCTCCATGTAAACCCACCCAGAAACACTCAGTCCGTATCGTCATCGTCCCACCCCTCAACAATACTACCAGATTACGGAACCACGCAGCCTGGACCGCCACGATCGACCTAGAAGGCATCACCCTAGCCCACATGCAAAGCGGCCTCTTCTGGACCACCCAAAACATGCGGTCGTCCCGCGGCTACTACGTGCCCTGGCGAGAAGTCCTCGAGCCGTTTGACAAAACCATCCACCAAATGCCGTGGAAGCAAGACTTCATCCGCCAGTGGCTGGTCCGCGAGTTCCCCGACAAGCCCTTTTCGGAATCGCGGTGGACGGGCACGGTGTCGTTGTTTGGGCATTCGGCCTCGACGCTGTCAGGCTTCTGCTTGGGGAGGTTGAGGAGGGAGGTGATTCGCGTTGTGGTCGTGGAGGACGAGGTGGGAAGGGTGGTGTTTGAGTTTGATGCGGGCGATTCTAGGAAAAATGTGAACTGTCTGCCGCTGAGGGGCGATGCGTTTGATCTTTGGTGGGTTTGGCCGATGGAGTCAGTTATTGCGAAGTCTTCGGAACGAGGGCCGGGAAGTGTTGGGAGTGGAGGAGATAAAGGGGACTTGGTGGATTGTGATATTGGGGGGGCTGCTTCGTGGAAAGACGTGATGGTGCTCGTGGCTCGGTCTGAGAGTGTCCAGACAGTGGCTCGGGGCATTGCATGGCTGCTCTGCGCCGTGGGTCTTACTTTGTGTATTCTGGCATTGTCTCTGGTTGCCCTAGTTGTAGGTGTGGTCGCACCGACCGAACACTGTTGATAGAGATTGCATGGGCCTGGCAGCGTAATAGGCCCTAGATGATCTTTTTACCCCTTTTTGACTCGTGGCTTTTCTTTGTGATTGGACACAACAAGTTGAGATAATGAGTTTCGCTTACATGTATGCACGACAGGACGGCGCTCTGGTCTCAAGACACACAACAGCAGCCGAAGCACAAACCAACCTACTACCTAGGCTGTTGAGCTGATATGGTGTTGGAGACAGCTCAATTGAAAGCATCATTATCTTTCATCACGGCATGCGCCTCCAAGGAGAACGGACAAATGGCCGACTGGAGCGCTTGTCGGGTATTCAGACACCCAATTAACCATACGGTGGCCCGGCTCAATTAGGTAGTCTACAAATCACACTGCGGAGGCAGGTCCGAATCGCTCCATAGCGTCTGGCGGCAGAGTGCACATGTGGTACAAATAGACTTGTTGGCCGGATGGGCCACGCTGGATGATCGGAATCGGACTTCAACGCAGTGCATGTAGGCACCTAGATAATTAGATACGGAAGTTATCACGATGGTTTGGGTTTCATTCGCCACACTCACCAGCGCGCTGCTCGCCACGGCGGCGGCGCAGAACACCAAGATCCGGTACATGCCGTTTGGCGACTCGATCACGGAGATCGTGTGTTGGCGCGCGCTGCTCTGGCGGCAGCTACAGGATGCGGGATACAAGAACGTCGATTTCGTCGGCTCCCAAACCAAGGACACCAACGGCGCCGGCTGCAGCAAGAACGCGGGCTACGACAAGAACCACGAGGGCCACGGCGGCTACACGGCCACCGACATCGCGAGCAAGAAGCAGCTTGTCGACTGGCTGAAGGCCAATCCAGCCGACATCATCACGATGCATCTGGGCACCAACGACCTCACGCGCGGCAAGAGGACCAACGAGATCATCGCCGCCTACTCCACCATGGTGCAGCAGATGCGGGATGCAAACCCAAAGATGAGAATCCTCGTAAGTTCTGCCAGCGACCCCCGAGACGTCCAAACACGTATTTACCTCCCCATCCATCTCTGCAGGTAGCCCAGATCATCACCCCCAGCAACAACCAGGGCCCAACCAAGGATCTGAACGCCGCGATTCCCGCCTGGGCCGCCTCCAAGAACACAACCGAGTCGCCCATCTGGGTCGTCGACCAGCAAACTGGCTACACCGGCTCCGACAACAGGGACGGCCTCCATCCCGCGGATTCCGGGGACATCAAAATGGCCGCGAAGTGGTACCCAGCCTTGATTACCGCCGTCAAGTCGTTGCAAAACTCGACGACGACGACGTAATTAGCGCAAAGTTGGATGGGACGGGGTCAAGTCTGGCTCGGAGGGAAGCGGCGCGGTCGCTATCAAGCGCCTGCTGGTACCTGCGTATCTGCCTAGGTTAGGCAGCTGCAGATGCACAAGTGAAGGACTTGGTGGATCAACGCCCCTTGGAAAGGTTAGGCCGTTGAGAATCAAACTGACTTCAACAACCATGAAATCACTGGCCCATGATTCATATCTTGCCACTCCTCTCCGCCCTACGTTATTTCCACAGCACAGCAGGCGGGCCGTGGCAAGACTGAAGTGCTCCCCCGCCATTCCATGAGGCCTGTCAGCGAGTATATGGTAGATCATGGTTTGATATGTATGATACTCACTGCGATCGTTGGACGTGTGTGAATGCAATGTTGTGTTTGATGTTGGGACGGTGATGTTTCCTCGCAACACCATGGCTGGCTCCTCCCTTCGTATCCTCGCCCAAAAAGCAGAATGTCGCTCGCAACCTTCGCGAACAAAGACGAATGCTGATATGCCCTCGAAATCACCATTCCACACAATTCCTCTCCGCAGCCACGCGCAGGCATAGCATGCAGTGAGAAAAGGGGAAGGTCGATCCGAAAATCGCCGATGTCAACGGCATCATCCGAAATGTGGCCGCGCAATGGCCCGGGAGGCGCAACGCGAAGCCAGCAAACCAAACGGCCCAATTCGTCCTGTGAAATGTCAGCAACGCCAGAGAGCCGCCACATGGCCGCTGCAGGGAATCACGGCTCGGCCGCGTCTTCGCTCGGGTCTGTGGCGGTTAGTCACAATGCCGAAGAAGAAGAAAAAAGGGTAAAGGTGCGGTCGATTCAGAGCAGCCAGCTCGGCCTATGGAAGTGAGGGCGCCAATACAATGGCCTGGCGGACAAGGGTTGAAGGGTATCAAGACGCATCCGCTTCCTAAAACTCCAGATTGCTGGCTCGGGGCCATATCCCGCGGCAAAAGCAAGCAAGCCCTTCAGGCTATCGCGTCCTCTTTCTCGAACTGTAGAAAAAACACATGACGCAGTTGCTGTCGTCGGTAAACCTCCAAATATCTCTAATCATCTATGTCGTTGGCGTCATGCTCGCCAGGATGCGCTGAAAGTAAGTCACAAGTCGCTCAAGCCGAGGATTACCAGTCTCTGGCCCGAGGATCGTCATTCGCCAGCCTCTCGAGGTGCTCTCGTTGAAGCCGGAAGCTCGAATAGTTCGCGCCGAAGATCGGGCGGAGGAAGCTGATTCCAGGTCTGGGTTTCAAGGCGGCATCTGCCATTTCTTTTCGGACCACCTTAAAGGCCTCGTAAAAGGTCGCCTTGATCTTGGGGAACAGACTGGAGCCGCTAGCAATGTCATTCTCGGGGTTGTTCGGGTCGATAATCGAGAGGCGATCATGCTTTTTATATGCGAATGTCGTGACCTTGTTCTGTATGGCAGCACATTAGCTACACACGTAAGGGAGAGTGATGGGGTTTGTTGTGATACTGACCTTGGGGATGTACTTGGGAGGGTTGAGGCAAATCGCCACCTTCTTGTAGTTAAATTCGTTGCCGTAGAAATTCAGGAAGTGCATAAAGAGATCTCCCAAATGATGCATCGGGTCCATATTACGACTTTGAACCTCTGGCATCATTTGCAACATACTCACAACGAGACATATGACTGAGAATCCGCCGATGCCGCCGTTGACCGGCTCGTTCAACCCTCGCATGCAGAGGAGATGCTTGATCATTGTCACTAGGACCGGCATAGCAGGGTATTGCTCTTTCCATGCGTTGAACGTCTTGACAGCTTGGAGGCCGCCCGGATTCTCGAAAGAGATATCAACCTTGAGGCGCGTCCTTTTGTCGACGAACTTTACCAAAGGAACCCTGGCGCCGATGATGAACTCGATTTCGTTGTTGTGGACTCTGCGGGATTTGCGAAGGCCGTCTCCGAACCTGTACAAGGACTTTCTGTCGGTGTATCTGGGGGCCCCGTTCCTAAAGAGCAAATGATCGGACACAACAACCAAGTCCATGTCGCTTGTCGGAAGGTAGAGGCCCGTTGGAAACGAGCCAAACGGATATACCTCTGCGTCATGCCAAAGGTTTCGGCAGTACTTCTTCAGATCATCAACCAACTCCTGGCGGATGCGCTCCTCGAAGTCACGCGGTCGAATGTATTCGTAGAAGTCAACGATCTCTTTGTGCAGCCTAAAAACACCGTTAGCTGGGCTCGTTGTGATGGATGGGAAAAGCATACCAAATGCCCACGACCTTGGTGTCTGAATGGTTAGCTATCCACCATGGGGCTCGGTCTTCGCCCTCGGTCTGGATCCAGGGGCTGACAAGACGACTGATGCCATCACGACCCACATTTGGGCCCACGGGCTTTCCCAACTTCACGTCAGGGAGCTTGATGACATCGTCATGAGTTCGCTTTCGGCTTCCGAGTGACTGTGCCGCGAGCTTCTTTTCGATTGCCGCGGCTTCGCGACGAAATACAGCGTTTTCGCGGTTCGTTAAAGGAATGTATCCCAGAGCTGGCGGCCCCTCGCTCAGCTTGATCTGAGATGCGGAGCCTTGCAATACTGCAGAAGACGCACCCCGAAGCTCAGTGCCTGGTCTGCCATCAACAGGCGCCCGCGGTCCAGTGGGTGCACCAGGGGTTTTCGGAGGCCGGGTCTGAGACGAGTTGCTAGCGCTTGCAGGCTGAGGCTCGTGATCGCTCTCGTCGCTTGAATCGCATGCGATGAAGTCCGCGGCTTCGCTGGGAATTGAAGACTTGGCGTCTGTCGTCTGAGTGACACGGGCCTTGCGGATCAGGTGAACAACATCTCGCTTCTTGCTAGGAATCGCGGCCTCTCCAGGCGGGATGGCAGTGTACGGGTCTGGGTTGCACCACTTAGGAACACTGTCCCCGTCAGCCGCAGACTGATCTCGTGCCAAGCGGGAACGCTTGTGCGAAGGTTCAGCAGAGTTTCCGTCCTCGTCTCCAGAAATGTCCATCTCAGCCTCTTCGCTGTCGGACAGCTCGCCGACTGGGCGAAATGTCACCCCGCCTTCCTTGTAAAGAGCGAGCTCGGGTCCCGTGGAGTGGGAAGTGCTCAGCAGCTCACGCTCGGCAGGGACAAAGGGACGCCACGGGCGACTCGGGAAGCCGGCTCTACCACCTCGATGAGGTCCGCCCCGAGCTCGATTTGCATTGCCGCCACGTGGGTATCTGCGCGCATCCTGCTCGCGCCGGTTTCCAAATGAACGGTCCTCTTGAGGTCGGTACGTATCCGCTGACGCGTTTTGCACACCGCTAGGCTTGTCAGCACGGAATGTGAACTCGCCCTGCGGCGGCCGGTAGTTGTCGGTATGGGACTGCAAGGGCGGAGGAGGATAACGTCTGTCGTAGTCGTTGTGCGATCTAGAGTTGCTGTATCGTGAGTCTCTTGAATCGTTATCGCGCGAGTACTGATCGCGATGGTTAGACGGCGGCCGGTAGGCGTCGCGAGGTGCCTGTGGCGGGGGGCGCGGGGGCAGCGAGTTGGGCCCTGAGCGACCTGGGAGCGGGGCTCGCTCATCTCGATCGCGATCGCGATAATCCCGGCCGCCGGAATTATTTCTGCCTCTCGGTCGCGAGGATCGCGATTCTTGCGCCATTTTTCTTGGTGCGCGATGAGCTGGCGGTCGAGAATTTTGACGACGTTGTCAGGATGTGGTGGTTGGGTACTCGAACTTTTTTTGCTGCGCGCTCGGCGGTCATGGCTGCAAGGTTTTGGAAGGAGCCAAAAGTCGCCGCAAGGTGGCGCTAGCCGGATTAGGCCTAGACCAACAACTTTGAGCAGCAGGAAATCCCGACCTCCGTTGAACACCGCGCGAATCTGCTACACACCAACAATCATGTACACCTCTGCCGGCATTATAAACGTTAGCTTGTCAAGGGTGTTGCTGATTGCGGCTTGGTGTGGAAATTTATGGAAACACTAACAGTGGGCCCCTTGTTGAGCTAACGTTTATAATGCTGGCGGAGGTGTAAGAGAATGTCTCTTTGCACTGTAGTCTTGGTCTCATTGCACTGTAACCACTAAATTCCACCACACATAACCCTAACCCCGCGCAATTCAATTGCCACGGTCGCAGCCACGGTCGCATCTCGATCGCTCTCGTAACCGCTTTCAATTGAAACTAGCGAAAATCACAGAAATAAGGCCTTTCCGCTATAAAATTACAATTGACTACGTACTATTTCTTGCTGACTCAGAGAAAAAAGCGCTGACTAAGCCTTAGAACCACCCTGGTTCGGCTCAGTGGCTGTGGACCGCTTGGAGCGAGGTGCGCGAGCCTTAGTGATGCCGGCTGTGGCCGATGCCTTGTGGCCTCCAGATGCAGCTCTAGATGCGGCCCTAAGAGTTATACTATTCACACGGGCTCTGGAGGGCCTTGAGCTACCTCTGGGGGGGTTGCTGAACACTAACGCTGCGTCCCCAGCGCCTATAATAGTTGTCTGGCTCCCATTAAGGACCACACCCTCCCACTGAGACCTGTTCTGTTGGATAGAACCCCTTACCGTGCCTCCACGCGCACCTGCACGTGCGCTTCCATAACCTCCACGACCTCCACGACCTCCACGGCCTCTAGTTAGCTGATTAAGGGGTAGTTAGCTACTGGCTACCTCTATAGACTCCTTAACTTAGGTTAACTATATTATTAGTGTAACTGTAAAGGGCTGAGTAGCCGGAATTACCTCCTGGCTGCCCTGTGGGAGCGGTGCTGTTAGTATAGGGGTGTAAGGGTTGCTTGTAAAGGCCGTGGAACCTCGCGTTCTACTACGTAAAGCTGTAACTTTATTAAACTCTTGATACTGCAGGTAGTTATCCTTGTCAGAAAGGCTTCTCGCCAGCCACTAGTATAGGTGGAAGTCTTCTTTGACGAGAGGAAGAGCCTTATAGTTGTAGCGTTTAAGGAGTGCGTGGCTGTAGGGGATGCCGTATTGGGAGGTGAACTGGCTAATACACTCCATTAAGGGGTTGGGGTTTGGGTGAAGTTGTGTCGGAATAGCTCCTTGCGTAATCCTCTACTAGTTGGTTGCCTTCTTAAGAGCCTTGCTAGAGACGTTGCAGCGCCATCGAGCGCATTGCGCGCCGGGTCTTCCGAGGCCATCTGCAAGCCTAGTTAGCCCAGAAAAAGATGCGCAATCATTTTACGTACCTTGCGACGATGATTCCGCTGTTTCTGGTACCAGAGAGCGATGCGAGTGTGTTGTGTTGCGAGGCAGAATTTTACGAATGAATGAGGTCCAGAGAAAGGCATGCGACAATGGTCAGTGGGGCATTTGAATTGCGCAGGGTTAGGGCTATGTGTGGTGGAATTTAGGGGTTACATTGCAATGAGACCGAGACTACAGTGCAAAGAGACATTCTCTCATGTAATCCAAGATCCGCTCTTATAGGCCATTACCGGCGATCAGGCAGGCGTAGATAGCTGAATCTCGGCTGTGTGAATATGTTATTGCTTTCAGACCCCTGCACGCGACGGACTGTTTTCCTCCCATTCTCAGTGGCAGATGACCAAACACACCTGCCAAACAAAGCGGGCAGTCACGCTTGAGCGAAGGGCTCATCACAGCTAACACGGAAATCGCAGCTTCTTCCAACGCAACCACTTTTCAGGCGCTGCTCTCGAGGTTTGGTAACTTAATGCTGTCCTTAGCTGTTGACTATCTCGAAGGCCGTCAGAGAATGCAGGAAGTGCCCCTTCAAATGGAATATGGCCTGCCGTGACAGTAGGGTCCGGATGCGCTTCAACGTTAGGGGGACGGTGCCAAGGACTTCTTTCCGTCAGTTCGCCCATCCATCCGAAGGGTTCGCAAACTGCGACCGCCTAGTCAAGAGGTGCCCGAAAATGCACCTTTCCTTATAATGAGGAGCTGGGGAGCACGTTTCCGCTCCCAAACAATGCATTATTTGTCAACTTCAGTTTTTGATACGTCTCGAACAGAACAGCAAAGCAACAGACAGACAAACGATGATGATGGCGTCCGTTCAGGAGCAATTTCCCTCCACCATCCACCACCGCCAGATTATATACTGCACAATCCGACCCATCGCCGCGATACTTGGCGTCATCGCACTCTGGCTGGTTGACTGTCCTCGTGTCAGTATCAGGAATGTAGGTTTCTTCCCCAAGAGGTTTGCTCCTTCAAGGCAAAAGCTCTGACTATTCATAGATATTTCTCATATATTTGAGCGACTATTTCATGGCGTTGTGCTGTTGTTCCTCACCGACTGCAATCCACCCCGCAGGGCTCATAGTAACCGAATTTTCCAATGGATCTGCCTACGGCTTGACCTCGCTGGTAGCAGCATGGACCACACACCACGCGTCCAAGCCAGCAGCTGTATTGCTACTCATCGCCGCGTACGTATACACCCAGTGTTTCTTGACCGTCCTTACTGGTCCGGGCCTTGCATTCTGACATTCAACTCTTAGACTGGTGCGTTTTGCGCTGTTCTTCATGGGCTTGGTGGACATGCATCCGTACAGAGTAGCAACAAGGGCGGCGCAGGACGCTGAGGCGGCCGAGACCCGACCGGCATCACCACCACCATACCAAGAACCTGTGCAGCAAAACGCCAAGTAAGCGGCGCCAGTTCTACGTAGAACCGAGTTTGCCCTCGGTTGGCGTCGACCAGAGCTACTCGGCCGAGATGCGCGGTCTGTGTGCGTAAGAGCATGTCAGAATTGGGGGTTTCTGCGAGGCGTTGAAGCACTTACCGATAACGAGTCGGGAAAGGGGAAGTTTGAGCATGGTTTTCTTTCATAAATGTGTCTCAGAAATAAACATGATAGCTGAACGGCAACTGAACTCGGAGCGCGAAGGATGCGTCCATTGGGATGTATACCGCATATGCCACATGGAGTTGGTATGATGTGACACTGAGCAATTGGTATTACCGAGCGTTAGAGCGTTGATAGATCATGCCACAGTATCACTGTCAACACCCAGCCCAATAGCAAACTTGCGAGCCACCCACGCAGAACCGTGCTCTTCATACTCTTGCTTTGTCACTACAAGCCTCTCGACATGTTCGTGCTGAGCAAAACTTGCCGCCCCCGCCCAGGTGCTGACGATAGGGTCCTGTGGGCGCGCCACCCGAACAATGCAAGCGTCAGGAACTCGCTCCAAAACCTCGGTCTGAAGCCGCTGGATAAAGTTCTCGAACAGAGAGTTGCCACCAACCACCACAATATTCGCCAAGAGGCCAGGCCACAGCCCAACTGGTAGTACGGATAGAGACTGCATGACCAGGTCTCCAAGTCCGGGCTGTCGCATGCCAATATCTAACGGGTGGAACAGCAGCTCCGGGACCACGAAGCGTTCGTTCCGTAACGTCAGGATGTCTTCAGTAGAAATGGTGCCTTTGCGAGCCTTGGCCGTCAGTCCGGGCTCGTATTCGCGCACCTCGCCGTGGAATCGCGTGTGTGAGTCAGGCAAGACGTAGTCCTTCGCAATGCCCGCGCCGGCCAGGTAGTCCGGCTTCCTCTGCCCTCGAGAGCCTTTCCACGTCTTGTCGAGATCACCCTTGAAGTCCAGAGAGATGTAGCACGCCGCCTCTTTCATCTCGTTCACCACATATGTATCGTTACGCATATCGAAGTGCCGGACGGACAGCAGTCGCGTGAGGTAGTTCGTCATCAGCTTCCCGCCAACGTCCAGCCTCCGCACGGCTTGGTGGAGCGGTCGGCCCTGTATTATTGGCGTCACGGTAGTGTGTGAATATCCGGAGTCAACGACGAGGACGACTTCGGCGGGGTATTCGACCACGGCGTCGGGAGCTCTTGGGGTTTGGAAGATCGCTTGGACGTCGTTGTATGCGTTGAAGGCGGGCCCTGGATGGGTTAGCATGGGGCGCGAGCAGTGAAGGAAAAGGGGAGCACCAACCAGGACCACGGTAGTAACTCGCGAACCCAAACTCCTCAAACACCATCTGGTCGCAGTGAGATTGCAGCGCCGGCAGCGAGTTGGAATGCTCAGCCAGGACGAGTCGCGTGTCCGAGGGGTCGCATTTCTGCGGCGCCTTGTCGTCGAAGAACTCGCGGTCCCAAATCTCCTTTTGCGCCTCCCAGTTCACAATGAACCCCTTCTCGACAGGGCGGCGAAACGCGATCTCGCCGAAGTCTTTGCATTTGTCGAGCTCGGAGCCGACGAATGTTTTCCGGTGGCGGTCGCGGGCGATGCAGTTGGCGATGATGCGCGGTTCGTTGTCGGACGCGAAGCCCGCTTTTATGGTGTATGCGCCATTGTCAATCACCAGCGTCCTCGACGGAGGCGCTGGCCCTGATGGTCGTGCCTTTTTACCTCCCGCCATGCCACCCGAGCTTCCAGTCGCGAAGCAATTGAAGGGTTGATGTCACGGTCGCAGGCCTGCCAAAAAGTTGCAGGTGGCGTTTGGTGGGGTTCTCGGCTGGTGCCGGCTCGACCTCTGCTTACCCCTGCAGTGACACACCGTGACTTCCTTCGTAGGGTACATCGTCGTCCCCCGATTGTCCCCATCGCACTACGTTATCTGTGTCGGCACGCTCAGAAAAGACGTGGCGAGGGTAACTTTCACTCAGAATCCATCTCAAAACGCATCAGTTTTAGATAACCTGACGGACTATTCCCGTGGGCGCCTCTCCTCCAACCCGACATTCCACGTGACGATCATGCAGCCATCTTGTTGCACCAATCACGCCCAGCCCGTCGCGCTGGGCGATGCTGCGGCACGCAGAGCCTCACGGCCGCGGTCGCCTGAAGTGAGGCAACCCCTCTCAATTCCCTCGACATCAATATCGGATCAAAATCGCCCAGCGGCGCCTGATGGCAAATCCCTTAGACCCCTTAGGAAGCCATGCGACTCCTCCAATTTAGCGACGGCGAGTTTCACCTGACCAAGTCCTTTGTTCAGGATGTACCCGAGTACGCCATTCTGTCACACACATGGGGCGCAGACACGGAAGAGGTCACTTTCCGAGACTTGGTTGATGGCACCGGGGAGCACAAGACCGGCTGGGAAAAGATCAGGTTCTGCGCTGACCAGGCAAGACGCGATGGCCTGAGCTACTTCTGGGTCGACACTTGCTGCATCGACAAGTCGGACAACAACGAGCTATCCAGGGCAATCAACTCCATGTTCCGCTGGTATCAAAACGCTGCCCAGTGTTACGTCTACCTCTCAGGGATCCTTGCATCTAGTCTGGGAGGAAACCAGCAACGAGATATTGTCCAGCAGCCAGCCTTTCGATCGCACACATGGTTCACACGTGGCTGGACACTCCAGGAGCTTTTGGCTCCGGTATCGGTCGAGTTCTTCACACAGGATGGCCACCGGCTGGGCGACAAAAGATCTTTGGAACAGCAGATCCACGAAATCACTGGAATTGCCATTCCAGCCCTTCGGGGAGAGCTACTTTCTGATTTCAGTGTCGAGGAGCGGTTTAGGTGGGCCGAAAAGAGGCTAACCACGTACGAGGAAGACTGGGCTTACTGCCTTCTGGGCATTTTTGGCATATTTATGCCGCTCATATACGGCGAAGGGAGGGCACACGCCACCCGGCGGCTCAGAAAGGAGATAGCCGACGCCGCGAACCGCAATGAGAAGACCCGAGATCCTTCAGGTATGCATCTTGGCGTGTCTGATGGGTACTGAGACTGATTTTTTCGAAGCTAAAAGCGGCATATGGATGGTACCATTCGAACGGAATCAGTCCTTCACCAGCCGTGAGCCCGAACTGAGGCGACTCCGCCAGTTGCTTTTCTCGGAACATCGCACTTCCAAGGTTGCAATTACGGGCCTCGGAGGTGTCGGTAAGACACAGCTGGCGCTAGAGTTACTGTGCCGCCTCAGGGACGAACAGCCGGATTGCTCGATTATCTGGGTGCCTGCCACGAGTAGAGAAGCTCTCGAACAAGCCTACCTCAATGCTGCCCAGACACTCGGCGTATCCGAATGCGAACAGCCCAATGTCGATGTGAAGGGGCTTTTACAATCCCATCTGAGTAGCGAGGCTGTTGGTCGGTGGCTCCTGGTGTTTGATAATGCCGACGACATTGGCATGTGGCTGGATAAGCCGGAGGGCGGGACACGACGTTTGATTGATTACCTCCCCAGAAGCAACCGAGGCTCCATCATCTTCACAACACGCGACAAGAAGGCCGCGCTGGCGCTTGCCGGCCAAAATATGGTCCAGCTGTCAGAGATGGACGAGGCCGGGAGCAGTGAGCTACTACAGAACCATTTGGTTGAGAAGGGCGTCGGGACGCAAGAAGACATGGCGACCTTACTCGCGCAGCTCACTTACCTTCCGCTCGCCATTGTTCAAGCAGCTGCATACATCAATGCTAATGGAATCAATTTGGCGGACTATCTGTGTCTTTTAGGAGAGCAGGAGGAGGATATCATCGAGCTCCTCAGCGAGGATTTTGAGGACGAAACGAGGTATCACGATGTCGACAACCCAGTGGCCACTACGTGGTTGATCTCCTTCCAGCAAATTCGACAGCGAGACCCCCTCGCAGCGGACTACCTCTGCATTATGGCCTGCGTAGAACCGAAGGACATCCCGCAGCCGCTTCTCCCGGTTGGCTCATCGCAGAAAAAGGAGATAGACGCAATGGGCACGCTACAAGCCTACTCGTTTATTGGAAAACGGCCTGCAAACTCAGCTATCACCATTCATCGGTTAGTTCATTTGGCCACCCGAAATTGGCTGCGAAGTAAAGGGGAACTGCCTATCTGGACACACAAAACGGCGACGAGATTGCTGGGGCTGATGATCGATGTTCAACGAACCAATAGAGATCAATGGAAGCCATATGTGTCACACCTTCACCACTTGCTTGAGTCAGAGCATGTCAGCGAGGATGATGACTACTATTTGTCGTCTGTGTATGGACACTGCCTAATGAGTGAGGGACGGCACCGGGAAGCTGCAGTGTTTTATAACCGAGCGGTGCGGTACGGGAATAAGGAAGGCGGGGCCGATGCGGTCAGAATTCTGTCGAACCATGCGAATTTAGTAACAGCTTATTGCAATTCCGGTCAGTGGGAGAAAGCCGAGGAATTGTGTCTCGATATAAGGGAGTATATGGAGACAAACCAAGATGTTTCTCTGGAGAGGAAGGTATTCTTTCTCAGAGGCCTGGGTGATATCCACTGGCACCGGGGTCGGTGGGCTGAGGCGGAAGAGGTGTATGTTCAAAGGTTTGAACTGTGCAAGGAAAGGCTCGGGCCCGATGATTACAAAACTATCGACTGCATACTCGACCTCGCGTGGCTGTACGAGGAATTAGGTCGGGACGAAGAAGCGGAGAAGTTGGATGTTCAGGCGTTGGAAATGAGCAAGCTGCAACTTGGAATTGATCACAGGGTCACATTACAAGCCATGGCGAGAATGGCGGTGTGGCACCGGAGGAAAGGCCAGTGGGAAGAGGCTGAGAGGTTGCTGACGCAGACAATAGAGTGTCAAAATACGCACTACGGAGCCAATCACTACGAAACGTTGGACAACATTGGTCATCTTGCACGAACGAAGATGTGCATGGGACGCCGCGAGGAGGCTATTGAAATGCTGGAGGGTTGTGTTAACTCGTTGACACAGGTTGTGGGCTCTGATCATCGAGATACGGTCTATTGGGTAAGTGTTTTAGCAGAATGGCGAGAAGCGGAAGATTAGCCAAACCAAGTAGACGGAGGCAAGAAATTGAAGGTACCTAACCTGGAATGATGCTCCATCTCGGACGTAAATTCAAGATCTTGCTTACATCAGGGCTTCGGCAATGCAGCAAGGTGTTGCGAAGACTTAATCCGATGTAAGAAGTTCGTGCCTTTTCCGGTTATCATACCAGAAGCTTACTACCTCATTCAGATATCATACCACAAAATCAATTCGATATGCCTACCACACCCACACGCAACAACTTCCGCCCTAGCCCCTGCCGCCAGTCACTTCTCCCTCACACATTCACGGGTAGGGAAGACGCTCCCTCCAATGTCCCCTTTCTTGCCCAGCCCTTTTGCTCAAGTCCAGGCTGAGGTTGCTGCCGGCTCCTCATGCACGAGATATCCCGCCACCGCCACCACCATCTCCCTTCCTCTCAAGGGCACTCTTCCGCTCGATGGTCGCGGAGTAGTCCGTTGTACATACCCGGTAGAATCGGACGAGATCTCAATATTCGGTGAAGATCGGTACCTAGGCAGGGGGTCTCACTCGGGTTCTCTCCTTCACCCACGGCGGTGTTTGTGATGGCCCAAGGTATCGGCCTCTTCAGGGCGACGAAAATGAGACGACGGCAGACGTACCCTTTGTCTATGACAGTTTGCAGCGCCGCGTCCGAAGTGTCAAAGCTATCGATTGTGTGCACGGTGCGCAGGAAGAGCTCGTCGTCGATGATTCGGGTGGACAAGCTCTGCTTCAAGTAGGGGATGTGGTTGGGGACATAATACGAAGTACGTGCATATTGAGTCCGCGTTGAGATCCCGAGAGGTAGACCGTAGGGGGTGCCGTAGAGATGGCGGTTCATGACGAGGCGGGCGTGGTCAAAACAAAAAGGGGTAAAAAGACCACGATGAGTAAAAAACATACAACACCAGGGATTCGCTGGTCGTCACCGACCCAACTACTAGTCTGGCCCTCGCTGGCTTATCTATGGGAGAGCGGACGGGATCCCGAGTTCTCCAGTGGGTATGGTCGTATGTGACAATTCAACGCGGTAGAGCTCCTGACATCCCGCCGTCGGGATGCGTGGAAAGGGGAAGGAGTTGAAGGTTGTCTCCCCTGCGGCCGATGTCGTCTCCAAACCGGCATCAGAGAGGAAATTACACTAGACTTGCCACGGTGCTCGATATTAGGACTTGAAACCTGACCATGTATCCGTACTTGAATTAGTTACTACCTACCTACGAATATTATATGCCTTACCAATCACCAACCCAAACGAATGCAAATCAACCTTCAAAGGCCCATCAGTTACCAGTCTCCCAGTCCAGATAGCCCCACTAGTCCTCCTAGTCTCATGCAGTAGGCTGCCATCCATCCTCCGGCATCTCAAACCCAGCGAAATCAAACCCCGGCGCAACTACAAGTTCCCAAAATGTTAGCGATTCCAAAGTCAGGTCACAGTAACGAACCACCCCAGACCAGACCAGACCTAACGAAAAGAACAGCACATTAGCGCCGCATAATATCGCCTCAAGCACTCACCCGTCGTCCCCACAAGGGTCCAATCCCCCCAGCTCCTCGCGCGCTGCCACTCCCACTTGCCCACGACAACCTGGGGCTTCTCCCCGTTAAAGACATCCGGGCCCAGCTTGACCTCCCTGACCGGCGACCCATCATTCCGCGAGAGCTCCAGCGTCAGCGGCGCGCCCGCATAGTAATGCCACACCTCGACGGCATCGACGCGGTGCCAGCGGGAGTGGCCGTCGGTACCCTCGAGGAGGTAGTAAATCGCGGTGCTGGCCGAGCGGTTGGGGCTCGAAGCGGAGGTGACGTTGTCTGCGTCGCGGAAGGTCTCGCCGTAATAGCCCCTCTCGGTGTTCGGGATGAGGTTTAGCTTGGTGACGATCTCCTGCGCGGTTCTTTTGCTGATGGGGGTG
>Ga0247780_1000627_pt1 | contig 31345 bp, 17 predicted proteins | sample UWRJL079202R5_FD_179927 | JGI IMG/M metagenome (GOLD analysis project Ga0247780, IMG submission 179927) | Plant litter microbial communities from Arlington Agricultural Research Station in Wisconsin, United States - UWRJ-L079-202R-5 | ecosystem: Environmental > Terrestrial > Plant litter >... | reverse complement strand
CCGCTTATGAACAGACGGCATGCCTCTCGACCAGACGCGGCGACGCTCGTAGAACGCAATAAGCAGCAGCACCGGGGCGTTGACAGTGCGGATAACAGCGACGTTGATACTGTGGAAGGCGCTAGGCCCCAGGAATAGGCGCAGGGGCAACATAAACACCAGCGCGACCATATTGAACGGGGGCGGGTAGGCAAAGATGGAGTCGCTCTTGACGGCCTGGAAGGTGAGCACGGCACGGCGGAACTGCACCTCGGCGGCGGCGTTGTTCATGATCTTGGAGAAGGTGTTGGTGAGGATGGCGACGAGGATCGTCAAGAAGAGGGTGTTTCCCAGAAAGGCAAAGGTCACGGCCAAGGCGGGGCCCAGGACCACGTGGAATTCCGCCGTGCGCTCGATACCTGTGCCGTCGAGGCCGAACCAGATCCAGAGAAGCCACTTTCCGATGGTGGCCCAGGACGGGGCGGTGCTGTCCTCCCATGCTGCATCGGAGGAAAACGCGGTGCGCATCAGCCAGAGCAGGCCGAGGAGGAAGCCGGTGAAACACCAGATGGCGATGAAGGTCAGGCGGGTGAAGTCACGCATCATGGCGTGCAGGGCGATGAAGACGATGTTGTCAGGCATGAGGTTGAAGGCGATGCGGGTGAGGAGAATTGGCGCGGCGGTGCAGAGGATGGGGAGCGCGTAGTTGACGTCGATGCCGACCAGCAGCTCCACCACCCTTGTGGCGCCGTAGACGCAGTAGATAAGGATAAAGGTGATATCCAAGAAGCTCCACAGGTTTTGTGCGTGTACCTCCCACCCGTGCTCGATGATGGCGGCAAACTGCTCCAGGACCCAGCCGGCCGTGAAGACATCAAAGGCAATTTCGTACCAGGTCATTATGCGCGTGCCACGCTCAAACCTGTTGCAATATGTCATGGTAAGGACATATAACGCAAGGAGGATGGCGAAGTGGTACAGCTCGATCAGGTTGCGCAGCTGCGGTACAATAAGGCGGCGGTGGTTGAGGATCGCGGCACGGCGGGGTTCGTAGAGCGAAACGGGATGATGTTTGTAGTGGTCCGGGAGGATGTCGACCAGCGATAGCGGGGTGTAGACGACAAGACCGCGGTGCACAGCGTCGACGACGCGCTGGCAGCCGATCGATCCGATCAGTATCTTGCTCTCCGACAATATCGCAAGTTCGAGGGCAATCAGCTTGCGCTCATGGCCGCCGCGTTCCTGCGCGTGCCATTTCTGGGCACGACTCTCGCGCCGCACAGCCTCCGGCGCGGCGTCAAAGGCATCGAAGCCAGAGACGAGAATATTCGCAAGAAGCAGCAGGCCGGGACGCCCAGGGTTGTCTTCGTGGAAGCGGCGCAGGATTCGGGCAGCGACGAGCTCGCAGACGATGGCGCGGGCAATATTCACGGTCTGTTGGAGAGTTTCCTCGTGCGTTCGGAGGAACTGGACGCGATTGGCGAGCAGGCAGTATACGGTCGAGAGGTCATCTGGGTTGTAGAGGCGGTTGACAAGTGGTAATACGATCTGTGTGTTCATTCGCGGGACTCGGAGCTGGTCGAGAGTATAGGGCTCGTCTGGAGACAGAGTCAGCAAGCGGTCAGGGCAATCAGCTATGGGGGCAGACGGACCAACCGCAGTAAGGACAAGACGGCGTATCCTGTGGATGGTTACGTAGACCGGCATCACGACCTCCTCCGGGGTTTCGGAGAGGCGGGCACCCGGGAGGGGAGACCGGCGGCCTCGCAGGCCGAGCGAGATGTTGTCGGTGGGCTTGTAGAGCGCCGCCTCCGGGCTGTAGTCGAGATCGAGGTCCGCATCATCCGAGTCGTCGTCCTGTTCGTGGTCGCGATCGCGTTCGGGTTCGCGCACTAGGGCGCGGGCGTCTTCTCGTCCCATGTCGGCGCGGGTTATTGACGGCGAGTGTTCATAGCGGTGTCGACGGCGCATTCAAATTGTCAGTGGCTGGATTTGGGAACCTCGGCGGACAGGCACGATGGCCTCCCTGTAGTCCCTTCCCCTGAGCTGACACATTGTCAGGGTGGGCCTTTGCTTGGCCCCGAACGCGATAACGTAATTTTGCGACGACAGGGGCTTGGCTGCGGTAATTGCTCCGCCTCCGATCCGGACCAAGCATTTCGGCGATTGCTCTTGGCGTCCCCAGGCTAGCTTTGAGGAGACGGTGCGTATTGTGTTGCACCTTTAATGATGGCATCGGATGCCTTTCGACAGATAGCAGTCATCATGTTGCGAGAAAGAACAATGTTTCTTGATGTGGGGGACGGCTTGGTCTGTGCGGCGCTCGGTGGGGCCAAGTTCCAGACCGCTGCCAAGCGCGCCAAGCCGGCGACTTTTCGCAGTTCCTCAAATGTGTCCAGATCAAATGACAGACGAATGATTCCAGTGATCCCATTCAGCCTGAGATCCATGGAGTTCTGTCGTGAGAGGACAGTTCTGTCATGAGAGGACACCAGACAGCAAGACAAGCTCAGTGGGGCCGGTATCGTATCTAGCTTAATCCGCCAACGTTTTGTCCGTGTTAGATGTCGGTGGACACTGCGGGCTCTGATCCGTGTCTTACGTGGCTGGTGGAGCGCGCGTCATCATCAAAAATGTTCTGAATTGAGAAACGGAAAGGACAAACAAACAAGAAAGCCAAAGAAGAGGAAAATCTACAACATGGAAGCCGTCAGACCATCGCGGATAGAAATTGGCAATTGATGGGGGTGCATCCTGTTTTTACTGCGGGTGCATCCCCCCCCCCCCCCCCCAAACAGGGTTAGGGTTATCTATGGGGGTTATTAAGAATGCCTTCCACAGACGCCAATGACTTCCACATCACCATCATCAACAAGACATCTTTTTTTGCAGTGATCTACAGCAATTATTGTTACTACGAATTAATCTACATGTTTTCAACACTCTACCTTATGCGTGGAGGGCTTAGAACGCCAGAACCGGCCCCCCTCACGCGTGTGGCTAGGCCTAGAAGGCCGAGAATTAATGCCTCTACCCACACATACTAGAACTGGGCCCTAAAGACCCAGAAAACGCGATTTCTGGGCTTTTCCAGATCAAATAACGCCTACTACCTTCTCCGTCGGCTAAACCGCTTGGCCACTGCGAGTCCTCTTCACAGGCCTTTTAGGGACTGGAACTGATTCTGCCACTAATTCGTTAGTGGTGCTCCCCACCATTGCCCGCTTTCTTAACACTGTAGTCTTTAGCTTCGGTGCCTTCCGAGTCTTCCACTTTAGTGATGCCTTCTAAGTCTCCAGCTTTAGTGATACCTTTATCTCCTACTCTGATAACTGTCGGTGTATAGGGTCCTGTAGAGGTGGCGTGTTACTACATAGAGGTCCGGGGGCTGTACAGCGCCGACGCTGTAGTGTTTTCGGGGTTCCTAGAGTTTGTAATGTGGTAGGAGTCTTCGGTACTGTGCCGCCCTGTACTGTATGCTGAGCCGGCATTTGCACTGGACCGTTCTTCAGCCTTCCACGCTTCTTCTCCACAACCCTAGGGTCTCGGATTCGAAGGTAAAGGTTATTAACATCCTAATATAGTTAGAATAGCTAGAAATAAAGATGGTAAGTACTTATAAGTGGTATCTTTAAGTGTTAACGGGGTAGAACACTTTAAAGCCAGATCCTCTTATTATCCTTAAGTAGTGTGTAGATTATATAACGGTAAGGAATACTGTACTGGATAAAAACAGTGTAATCTGGTTAATAGAGACTTAAGGGCTTAGCTGTGTGATTCTTTTTAGGAAACGCCGCCTTTACGTGGCGATACTTACTGTTAATTAACTTTAAGGCCCTAAATAATATCCTTATTAGTAGAGAATTAAAATAACTGTGCTTAATAAACTCCTAACGTTACTAAGTACTTTTATAAGCTTTTTTCTATTTATATACCTTTACTTAACGTTTAGTTATAGCCTGTAAAGTATTTATTAATTTAAAGGTATTTGCTTTACTGTTAATAAGGTAGCTTTTAATGTTAAGGTTAGTTAACTTGGTTAGAGAGGTAGTTCTAGTACTGAAATTACGGTAACCTTTAATATAATAATGTGCTTACTGTTTACATAAGGGTATTTAAACCTTCTAGATATAGTGGAGTATAGTTAGTTAATTAGAAAACTCCTTCTTTAAGGCAGATTAGGCCGAAAAGAATAGGTTCTCGGTCTTAGTATAAACTATGAGCTTGAATATAACCTTGACCCTGTAACAGTTATATGTAATAAAGGGGGCTGTTTTAAATACCCTTATTATCTCCGCCTTACTTTACAGCTTAGTTAACCTGGTATTATCGTTTATAATGATGATAATGCTTTTATTATTATTATCTTACTCTTATTTAGCCTTATTATCTAAATTAGGCTTTTTATTCTTTATTATCTTCCGCTTAACGTTAAGTAGCACGTTTTTAATGATGTGATAGATATAAAGCTGAAGCTGACTATTAGGGTATATTATGTGAATAGCTCCCCTTATCTCCTTACTGTAGTTTATAATAAATATTAAGGGGTTAGAGATACTGTGCCTAATGTAGATCTTCTTTATAACGGAGTAAAGGAACTTAAAGGCTTCCTGCTTCTTATTATCAATAAGTCTGAAACAGGAGGTGAAGGTAGTATTATAGTTAGTTTAGCTTATCACTTAAAATAGGGGATACTTAAAGACGTTAGTGTTATAGGTTATATTAATGTAAGTAAGCTTTTAAGACTCTTTAGTTATATATAGGAGTGTAAGGTAGGAAAAAATAAGGTTAATAAGCTCCTCCTTTTTGACTAGGTTTACTTACAGCACCTTATACAGTATCCCTTTTAAATTAAAGTCCTTAATAATAGCTGTAATAGCAGTATGGCCATTAAGGCGTTATCTGTGAATCTCTACCCTTAAGTTATAGATATCTTTATTAATATAGGAGTTTAAGGGAAACTAGGTAGTAATAAGGTTACCTACTTCTCTTACGTGGATATTAGGGTGACTTAAAGCGTTAGCAATAGCCTTTATGACTTTAGGGGGTCGCTTACGGTATTGTGGGTAGGCTAAGGGATTATAAGAAGGCCTATAGTTATATATATAGTGTATAGTTTAGCTATGCTCCTAGTAATGCTAGCTAGTTGCTAATTAGGTGGTGGTAGCTTTTTATAAGTAACCACACTTATAAGATGTAGTAGAATAAAGGTTAGTAGACTTAAAAGGCTGAGGCTAGTTGTAATGGTTACAGGTAAGGTTATATTAAGTATATTAGCTATTTACTGGGCTTTAACTGCTAACTCTGATAACGGTAAACCCTTCCTTACTAACCCACTTATTAACGGCCGCTTAAAGGCCCTTAATAGTAATGGAGATGAAGTTAATTATAGGATTGCGAATCTCTTTATCCTTGGAGGTAGCGTAGCTGTCGTCCTTAGAGATAACGTCGCCACTGCCGTCGTCGTCGTCATCGCTATTAATACCCTCTTAGTTAGAATACTTAGTTGGAGAGTCTGGAGAGTTAGAGTTAAGCTAAGAATTAAGGCTAGGGGTACGTTCGATCGGAGGGAGAGAGAACCGCGGCTTAAAGGCGTAATTAATCGGTAATAGGGTCTTAGAATCGCGTACTCCAGGGCTTAAACGGTCGTAAGGATTCAGATTACGCGGTGAAGGCGAAAGCCAGGCGTCATCGTTAGCGGAATTGCTATTATAATCGCGGCGCTGCCCCGTACTGGTTGCCATCTTTGCAAATGCTTCAGATCGTAACGGCGCAACGGCGTGCGGGAATTTAATGCTTGCAAAGCCTTCAGGGCATACTGGGACCATGGAATTAGCAGTGGAATTAATAGCAAAGCGATGCTACAAACCGTTGTGGGCGTTGAATTAGCCTGGGCGAGGTCTTCGTGGTTGTTGGAAATGGAAAATTTTCACTGACGGCGATGACGATGATGGTGGGGGGTGCTACTACGACCCTAACCCTATTTAGGGGGGGGGGGGGGGATGCACCCGCAGTAAAAAGGGGATGCACCCCCATCAATTGCCTAGAAATTTTGTCTCAATGCCAGCCGGCCTCAACCTGAAAGCCCTTTTTCCTGGAGTGGGCTTGTCCCCCATGACGTTTCTCAAGTTGCCAGTGGAAGAAGTGTACTGCAGCGGGTCATCTTTGCAGACTATACGACTGATGAAAATGCAATCCATGAGATTTATACTCTAAGTGGAGAAAGGCCACAAATGCACAAGCACCTGCCCTGGCATCCCTCCCTAATATCCAACCGCCCGAACCTCCTTTCTCTCTACCTCCCCTAGTAAACATAAACAAACTCCTCATTCTCCCAATCCGTCAGATCCTCAAATGCCCTCTCCCCCTCCCCCTCCTCCTCCTCCACATACTCCCCCTCCATCGACAAATCCCTCCTCTCCCCCCTGCCCTTCCTCCTATTCAACCTCCCCACCTCCAGCACACACAACACCACACACGCCACCATCCCCACAAACACTCCCAGCGTCGCCCTCAGTCCCGGCAAATAAGCCGGCGCATCACCCGCATCAAACAGCAAAGGCCCAATGATATTCCCCGCCGACGACGCAGCGTTATACACCCCCATGATGACGGCGCGCTTGGTCTGTCCGGCGGTGTTGGCGAGGATCCACGACACGATGAGGGTGTTGCAGCCGAAGATGAAGGCGAGAAGGTAGTACCCCGTGAGCAAGGCGCCGGTGGTGCTTTCCCGGGGAGAGAGGTAGAGAATCACTAGCCCGGAGAGGATTGGAATCAGGATGGTGAGGAGGGAGAGGGATTTGGATTTCTTGGGGATGAAAAGGGAGGTGTATGCTACGCCGATGATGACGAGGTATTGGATTGCGCCGAAGGGGATGTTCAGGAGGGTGGTGGTGAGTTGGGGGTAGCCGAAGCCGGAGAGGATGAGCGGGCCGAAGGTGTTGGTGACTTGGGCGCCGAGGTTGTTGGCGAGGGACATGCCGGCGAAGAGGTAGGTTTTGGGGTCGAGGAAGGTCTCGCGGATCTGGGAGGGCTTGAGAGTCGTGGAGGGGAGCACGGGGCCGGATTGGTTGGCGCGGAGACGCTCGGTGGCTTGCAGGCGCTCGTGGGGGGTGAGGAAGTGCGCGGTGGAGGGGGAGAGGGGGAGGTAGATGTAGATGAGGGGGGCGGTGGCGATGGTGAGGAGGCCGGTGGTAAGGAAGAGGCTGAGGGGGTTAGTGTTGGTTTCGGGGGTGAACCGAATGGGGGAGGGGGGCTTACACCTGCCAGGCCTTGAGCACGCCGAGGTTGACGCTACCGAGTCCATATGCCAGGAGTGCCGCGATGATGGTCGCCAGGCCGTTCGTGCCGTACCACGCTGCAACCCGTACCGGCTGCTCAGCCCGGCGATACCACTGTGCGGTGATGATAGAGAATAACGGGAGGCATCCCGCCTCGAAAATACCAAGGAAGAAGCGGTTGACAAGCAGACTGGTGAAACTGCGACATGCGGGCGTGAGAGTTTGCGCGATTCCCCAACCGAGTACCAGCACCGGCATGAGAATGCGGTGCGGGACCTTGACGATGAGGATGGATGAGAAGGGCTGCCATAGCAGCTGGGCCACGGGGGCGATGGAGCCGACGATGGAATACTGGTTTCCGGTGAGATTGGTATCCTCGCGGAGACCGAAGATGGCGCTGTAGCCAAGGATGGTTTTGTCGAGAATCTGAAGAGGATTAGCAGGGAGAAGGGAATTAAAAGGTAGGTAGAATGAACAGCATACCTGAAGGAGGTAAACCCAGACGAGGATGGTGAGGATGACTTTGTCGGTTTTTCGGCAGATGCGTTTGCTCTGGTTTCGTTAGCGGGTGAGTCCAGAACCTGGGAGAGGTCTAGATGCGCACATCAGCTTCAGTCAATGAGACCCTTTGATGGCCAGGCTCGTCAAAGTTGTCGGCGGCGTCATTTTCGTTCTCTACAATGGAGATATCAACCTCATCGGGTGAATTTGCCGCATCGTCTTTGCCATCGGCGTCGTCGACGGCAAGTGGCTGGTATTGGACGCGCGACGACCTCGCCGCGGCGTGCGGCATGGTCAAATCGGGAACTTATCGTCGCCGCCGTCGCCTCATCCCAGCAGTGCGATATGTTGCCACGCGCGCGCCGAGGAGCTAGTTCGGGCCAATATCGATTGTCAACGGTCCGTTGATGTCGGGACGTTGTCGAATCCTGAAACCCTGGTCTTCCCCGCACCCGACCACGCGGGTAAGTGGGGGACCAGGTGGGGGCTTCGGTGACAGTTCGAGCGATTCCACGAATGGGCGAGTCAGTTCATCCGGAACAATGCGAAGCGTCGCCGACGAAGTGGAAGAGTTGACAAGTTCAACGTCAATTGGAAGCTTTGCGCTTCCAAGTGCCAATTGGCCTTTTTCTGTACCATAATCATTCTGTCACACGTACCTGGCAGTTTGATCCTTCCTCACGGCGACCGGCGCCGGTGGGTGCCCCGATCCCGGACCCACCCCGCATGAACTCCAAATTGTGCCGGCTAAATGCGGAGCTCCGCTTTCCCCTCAGCTCCCCGAATCACCCCATCCTTCCTTATAACGCGCGCTGGGCCTCGCAGCACCAGCACTCAAGCGAACACAACATTAATTATCGATTTTCGGTACCTGCAACACCATCACCATGCCGCTGGTACGCAATCCCATCCTGCCGGGTTTCAACCCGGACCCGTCGGTGCTGCGCGTGGGCTCCGACTACTACATCGCCACGTCCACGTTCGAGTGGTACCCCGGCGTGCAGATCCACCACTCCACCGACCTCGCCAACTGGACCCTCCTCACGCGGCCCCTCACCCGCGCCTCGCAGCTCGACATGCGCGGCGACCCCGACAGCTGCGGCGTGTGGGCCCCGTGCCTGACCCACGACGGCTCCAAGTTCTGGCTCGTCTACACCGACGTCAAGCGCAAGGACGGCTCCTTCAAGGACTCGCACAACTACATCGTGACTGCCGACGCCATCACCGGGCCCTGGTCCGATCCTATCTACACCAACTCGTCGGGCTTCGACCCGTCGCTCTTCCACGACGACGACGGCAAGAAGTACTTCATCAACATGCTCTGGGACCACCGCAAGCGCCCGCACTCCTTCGCCGGCATCGCCCTGCAGGAGTTCGACCCATCCACCAACAAACTCACCGGCCCGCGCAAGAACATCTTCGCCGGCTCCGACCTCGCCCTCGTCGAGGGCCCCCATCTCTACAAGCGCAAGGGGTGGTACTACCTCCTGACCGCCGAAGGCGGCACCGGCTACGACCACGCCGTGACCCTCTGCCGCTCGCGCTCCATTGCCGGCCCGTACGAGCTGCACCCCCAAACCCACATCCTCACCTCCAAAGACCACCCGCTCGCGCCCCTCCAGCGTGCCGGCCACGGCGACATCGTCGACACCCCCGACGGCCGCACCTACCTCGTCCACCTCACCGGCCGCCCCACCACCCAGCTCCGCCGGTGCGTGCTCGGCCGCGAGACCGCCATCCAAGAAGCCTTCTGGGCCGACGACGACTGGCTGTACGTCAAGTCCGGCCCTGTCCCCTCCCTCTACGTCGACCTCCCCGCCGCGCGCGACGACACCCCCTACTGGGCCGCCCAATCCTACACCTTCTCCGCCCCTGATCTCCCCATCGACTTCCAATGGCTGCGCACCCCCGAGCCCTCGCGAATCTTCCACACCTCCCCCGCCGACGGTGCACTCACCCTCATCGGGCGCGAGTCCATCGGCTCCTGGTTCGAACAGGCGCTCGTCGCCCGCCGCCAGCAGCACTTCTCGTACGACGCCGAGACCACAATCGACTACTCCCCTGACGACGAGCGCCAGTTCGCGGGGCTGACGGCATACTACTGCCGCTTCAACTTCTTCTACCTGACCGTATCAGCCCACAACGACGGCCAAAGAGAACTCCTCATCCAGGCGAGCGAAGCCTCCTGGCCATTGGGCGGACTCAACCTGCAGCGCCTGCTCGAGCCAGTGTCAATCCCGCAGGAGGGGAAGGTGCGGCTTAAGCTCACGGTGAGAGGGAGGGCGCTGCAGTTTTGGTATGCGCTGGAGGGAGAGCAGGAGTTGAAGAAGATTGGCCCGGTGTTTGATGCGAGTGTGGTCAGTGATGAGTGTGGAGGGCACCAGGCGCATGGGAGCTTTACGGGCGCGTTTGTGGGTGTGGCGGCGTCGGATTTGAATGGTACGGAGAAGGAGGCGAGGTTTGAGGGGTTTGTGTATACGCCGGTGAAGGATGTGAGTGATCGGTATGAGGGTTGAAACTCTTGAAACTAGGGGTGCATTGGCCCTAGGTACCTGACTGGCGAGGAGATGAAATGGGAGGCTAGATGGTGTAAAAGTTCAGAGCTGAGTGTCGCTGATGGAAGTTAGCTGTGATTGGAAAAGAAACCTCAGGTTCATGATTCACAATTGGAAGGAACAACCACCTTGACCCCACCATAGAAAGAAAGTGTTTTAAGTTCAGGCAGTGACTGGCACGGCCAATTTTCTCAACCAAATCTCTTCACCTCTGCTAGGCATCACTGCAATTTTAGCCCCAAACGAGGGGCTGCAACACACAAACCCCAACGTCACGTGCATCCATTCATTGGCGAGCAGGTTGAGGAACCTGTAAACACCTAGTTCATGCAGTTAGCACTACCCTTCTTAAAATGTGGGTAGGGAAAAAACTGTTTCCCGGCCAATCTCAGAAGGTGACAAAAAGGAGAGCTCATGTTAAAGGGAAAAAAAGGCGCGGACGGCAAAAACATACAGCACCAGGGATTCGCTGGTCGTCACCGACCCAACTACTAGTCTGGCGATTGGTGGCTTATCTATGGGAGAGCAGACGGGATCCCGAGTTCTCCACCATCTATGGCCGTATGTGATTGTACACCGTCGTGTCACTACTAATATTGAGCACTCGGCACATCTTTCCAGAGTCGTATGTCAATGTTTAGGGTACTTCTTTCCTATGCGGTTCTTCAAGCATTCCGGCATTATTTTTTCGTCTCAACATTCTTCGGATCCGACGACGGGTCAGCGTGCGACTTCTGTCACTTCCAGCATCAGAAGCTGCGCCGGCATGCCGCATCGACCCTATTGACCAGGAAAAGAAATGGGACTTGTACAGTTTTCATTTCTCCTGCCTGATTTGCCGCGCTAGGGTACTTTCTGGTAGGCATTCAAGAAGACGGGCATTGCACCCAGTGCGAGAGAATCATCACGCAAGCACGTCGCAGAACAGGCTAATCTTTGCCATCCATGCCGGACCGCGGCGTAGAGGGGGGTCATGGCATACTTCAACACGCCGGCGTCTCTTCAAGTCTCATCCAATCCATGTTTCATCCAAGCTTTTCCTGTCAACGGTCGCAGCAATGGAGAATCGCTACATCAGGCAGACGACGATTGACCCACACTGGCTTCCCGGCGGGGACGCTTTCTGGTACCGTCGCCACCTCGCTACGGAAGGGTTTGAGTTTATATTTGTCAACACCGCTAAACACTTGCGGAAGTTGGCGTTCGACCACAAGACTCTCGCGGAATCGCTTGCGCAGCAGACGGGACAGGAAACGGCCCCCGGATCCCTTCCCTTCAACTGGATCGAACTTGGACAAGATGCCTCGTGGGTGCGCTTCCGCTGCCACGGCAATGTATGGCAGCTCCTGGCCGGTAAAGCGCTCGAAGTCTGGGATGGGGAATTCGACGACAGTGTAGGCCGCATCCTCGCTGCCGAGGTTCCGTCGACGAAGACCGTCCGCCGCGTGGATGTGAAGATGGTCAATGGGACGGGAAGGGCCATCGAGAGGCTCTGGATCGACTATGCTGGGGTTCCCGTTTCCTCCGGCACGATTGACGTGGGAGAATCACGCAATATGATCAACTGCGAAGGAGATGTGTGGAGGCTGGTTGACCAAGAAACGCAACGTCCGCTCGCTATATACTCGGCTTCGTTGAAGGGAGACAGCGTGTTTGTGATCAAGGGACCCGAAGGTGCAGGAAAAACTGAGGGGGATGCCAAGGTGGAAGCCAAGGCGGAAGAGCCGAAACAAAAGAAGCCCCACGTTTTTATTCGCGACTTCAACATCTGGGTCAGCACTGAGGACGAGGACGAGGACCAAGCAGACCAGGTCTCCTTCGGCGGAACGGTATCCAATCCCTTTGACGTCGACGACATCTACCTGTCTCCGGACGGCCAATTTGTCGTTGCCTGGCAGTTCTTCCCAAAGGTTGAGCGCAGCCTGCAGCTGATCGAATCATCGCCCAACGACCAGCTCCAGCCGAAACTGCACACCTACCAGTACTTCAGGCCCGGCGATCGTCTGAGGCTGGAACGGCCGCGCATGTTCGACTTGGAGAGAAGATGCGAGGTTCCTACCAGCGATGCGCTATTCCGCGTTCCGTTCGAACTGGAGAACTGGGGTTGGAGCAAGAATGGGTCGGAATACCGGTTCCAGTTCAACGAGCGCGGCCACCAACACCTGCGGGTGATCGGCATGCGCCGTGACGGCACCGTTCGAGCGCTGGTGGAGGAGTCCAGCGACACATTCATTGACTACACGGATAAGTACTACAAGTTCGTGATAGAAAGGTCGAACAGCTCCGAGTCGGAGCTCCTTTGGGCCAGCGAGCGGGATGGATGGAACCACCTCTACCTGTTCGATTTGGAGAGCGGCTTGCTGCGGAACCAAGTCACCAGCGGAGCGTGGAATGTTCACTCTGTCGAGGAGGTTGACGAAGTGAGCCGGACGATCCTGTTCCGGGGCTACGGTATGGTGCCGGGCCAAGACCCCTACTACGCTCACCTGGCCCGCGTCAACTTTGACGGCTCGGGGCTCCAGATCCTCACGGCCGGCGACGGAACGCATACCTGGAGCTGGGCCCCGAACAAGCGGCACTTTGTCGACACTTGGAGCCGCGTCGACACGCCGCCAACCGTGGTTCTCCGCGAAGCTCAGTCGGGGCGCCAGGTCTTGGAGCTGGAGCATTGTGATGCCGCCGAGCTCCGCGCCAGCGAAGGATGGAATCCGCCCGAAATATTCGCCGCCAAGGGGCGCGATCAACAGACCTTGATGTACGGCATCATCATTCGGCCGTCGGACTTTGATCCATCAAAGCGGTATCCGGTACTGGAAAATATTTACGCATCGCCCCACGACTTCTCCACTCCCAAATCGTTCTCGGCGCTTGAAGATCACCGTGAGCGGGCAGATCAAGGTTACGTGGTCGTCCAGCTGGACGGCATGGGGACAAACTGGAGGGGCAAGGCCTTCCACGACGTATGCTACAAGAACCTCAAAGACGCAGGGCTCCCCGACCGCATCGCCTGGATGCAAGCTGCCGCAAGCACACGGCCCTGGATGGACCTCTCGCGCGTCGGCATCTACGGATGTTCGGCCGGGGGACAGAGCGCCGTTGCGGCCTTACTCCACCACGGAGAGTTTTACAAGGCGGCCGCCGCCGACTCTGGATGCCATGACAATCGGATGGATAAGATCTGGTGGAGCGAGCAGTGGATGGGCTATCCCGTTGACGAATCGTATCGGAATTCGTCGAACGTCTACCACGCGGCAAAACTGCGGGGCGCCTTGATGCTTATCGTTGGCGAGTTGGACCGCAACGTGGACCCGTCGAGTACCTTGCAGCTGGTCAACGCGCTGATCAAGGCGGACAAGGACCACGATTTGCTCTTCATTCCGGGCGGAAGTCACGGGTGCGGTGGCTCGCCGTATGCACTCCGGCGGCAGCGGGATTTCTTTCGGAGACATCTCCTCCTTTCTGAACCTTGAGGGAATTCTCTCTGGTTTTGTTCCATGTTTCGTTTTATTTCGATATATCAGTTCTCTAGCCCAATACTAGCTCGTGCGAGTCTCTAGATCAAGGCACTTTGGTATTTATTCGTCGACCGTTTCCTGGGCATCGAAATTCCTGTTTACCACAATACGACCATGATTGCAAATGCATTTTATTACGCGCTGGCAAAAACATACCAGGTGTCTCTGGGTCTTGTGCTACAGACTGCCACAAATAGGAAGCTTGAACGCTTTCTTCCTTCGCTTACGGAAAAGGCCGCATACGCACAATGCTGCCAGCGTCCTTCATCATCTTGATCAGATTCCGGTTGTCACCGCATTGCCTGTCATCAAAATAACCCTTAGCAACCTCGCTAAGGGTACCGTTGTCAAGGTACGACCACCTCTCCAGCGTATCGTCGGCCCAGCAAAGAATTGTCTACCGCCCGTGTCAGAATTTGAGGATGAGCACTGGATGGAAAAGGCGGGCACCTGGCGACTTACCGATCTCATGTAATCAAGGCACAGCGGCCAATGCATATTATCGTCAGTCCACCGGTCGAAACCCGGATCAGTACCTTCATGACCCATCTGGATGGCGCTACGGAGAGACTGCAGATAATGGAGCTGGTGGAACATAGCTATGACCCCCGCCCTCTCTTCTCCTTGTTGTTCTGGCTCTGGGTCCGGTAGCCAGAAGACCCGCAGATCGTCCTTGATATCGTCCCATAGGATGTTGAAGCGATGGTCAACCGACTGATATTGCAAGTGCCTTCCGAAGATGCCGCAATAGGGCCGGGGCAGGCAGTTCCCTGGGGCATTCGTCACCGGATCGGCGCTCACAGTGCCCTTGAGAGCGAGCGACATTAATCATGTCGACGGGTAGAAGAATGGGATCAAATGAATTGCACCGGGTCTCGTCTTACCGTCTTGTTGCTCGTCGTGACGGACGCATCGTGACTGAAAAGAACGATTGAGAGCAGGAGGATGACGATGGTAGAAACGGTTGAATACCAGAAAAGATAGGTTGACAGCCTATGAACGTGGCGTCTTCGTTGGAGCTCGGTCTTCTCCTCAGCGTATACCAACCAGACAAGTCCGGCCAATGGACTTTTGACAGGAAGCCAATCATGTGCGATGCATTTGACAAGTATTAGTATTAGATTGGCGATGGTTTCACTTAGGGAACCCGCAACTTTGACAGCACAACTACCTAGTTATCAGTCGATAAAATACTCCAACCCATCCGTAATCGCACTCGCCGTCACGCTGTTATCCTCCTATCCAGCATACTCCTTGAACACCGCGTCCCTCATTTTCCCACTCCCCTTGATCCTATCAAACAAATCGTGACAGTTCACAGTCATGCTCGAATTGAACCTTGTCATGATTGTCCTCTTCCTCGCCTGAAGTTCTGCTTCCGTCTCCTTCCTTCTTCGTACCGGAAACTGCTCCAAATCATCATAGCTGATCACCACCGCGGGTTGTGAATGATTTCCCGACGGCCACAACCCTACAGGAGTCGCACTACCTGCAAGACTTCCCAGTCTGTTGGATACCTCATCCAGGATATACCCCCGATTCCACCATAGCGACGGACTAGCCGCCAAAAACGTATCAAATGCCTCCGGCCGCGAGATCAACGCGTACACGACGAACAACCCGCCAAACGAATGGTCGTACAGCGCATCCCGCTTGAAGGTTACGGAAGGGAATACCCTCTTCCGGACCCAAGGACGTAACGTCCCGCTGATGAAGGCGAGAAAATCATCAGCGCCCGAAGGCGGGGTTTGCGGGGACGGCAGCGGGGGACTGAAATCGATTGAGCGTTGGGAGATGGCATATACAGAGTCCGTGAGGGGGTAACCGATGCTGACGACGAGGCCTTCGGGCTGGGAGGCTGCAGGGGGGCCGGCGCTTGACGGCTTCGGCTGCGGTGGTGCCGAGGGCGTTGCCGTCGAGGACGTACATGGTTAGGGCGGTTCTGTTGGTGGTGGTAAGGTTGGGTGAGGAAGACCAGGAGAAAGGCCAGGAGAGTTGGACTTGATAGGTGAGGTTTTTGGATGGGTTGGTGGCGTTCCAGAAGGCGGTGTTGGGGTAGAGGGTGGGGGCGAAGGCGGGGAAGGGGTGGAATGACCAGCCATTGAGAGACGTCATGGTGTGAGATGCTGAACTGAAAAATCTTTAGAGATGAAGAGATGGTGATGAAAGGGACACCGCGCGACCTCATTATATCCAGAGTCTTATCTGTGCGCAAACCTCCACAAAAACACGCACGCCTACTACACATATCACATGCGGAGTGACTGTGCGCGAACACCTGATCAAGTGTTTTCATTTCTTTCGGTAAGGGGGGCGCACAATGGCGATAACTGAGGGTGCCTGGCAATCCGCGGTCGAGCCCTCGGACGTGACGAGAGAACCACCATCCCCCCCCCCCGCTTGCTGCACATCCACAGTCCCGGTGCAAGCCGTGCGGGATCCGGAGCCCGGAAATTGCCCACGAACTAGCCCCGTCCCGGCTTGCTCCCCATGTTTGTGATCCCATCGACAGGGTTTACGCTCACGAAAAAAAACACCTCAATAAGCCAACCGTCAGACCCTAAGCCATATATCGCCACTGGTCTTCCGCAATTGGGCTGCTGACCGAGGAGACTTGTGCTGTGTGCGGGTTAGTTTGTCAGGCCTATTAATTGACTTGTAATTGTAAGCAAAGGGAGTAGAAGGATCTTGGGACGAACTCCCTCTATCTCCCTGGCCTTTAACATAACGCAGAGCACCATTGGGCGTAGAATAAAAGAAGAGAGTGTCTCTGTCTACAGTGCTCGCGATCTCCGTGTACAGTAACCCACTTTTTCTCTCATACATAATCCTAGCCCTCGCCTGCGCCGGTTGCATCCACGCTCAGCCCCACGGTCCATGTCTGCCCAACCCAGCTCGATTGGAACAAGCGCTCCCCTCCGCTTACCCACTCACCTACTTTTAGGATCAAGACCCAGATCCGGATCCACTCCAACAAACGCTGTCGGCGCCGAGAAGGAGGACGAGCTTCCTTGCCTCATCATCAGTTTCTTCCTTTTGCTGCCCTGCTGGGTGGGCTGGGGGTTCTGGGCCGCGCGGGTCGGCGCGGGTGACTGGGGAGTCATCCTCGCGGGCCTCTACTTCGCAGGGCTCACCCCCGTCTGGTTCATGCCCTTCGCGCTGCTCGCCCTCGGCCTCGTCAGCTACGGCGTCTTTCTTGTCCTCAAGACTGCCGTCCTTTGGGTCCTGGGCAGCAGCTATCTGGTTCATGCGGTTGGTATCTTCGCTGGCATCGTGGTGTTTGCGATTATTGGCGCGATCGTGGAAAGCGTTTTGTCCGATCTGACCTTCCGCGGCGACGAGGCGACGACGGCCCGGCCATGACATCGAGGTAGTCGTTGGGAGTCGCGATCCGCTGCTATCCTGGCGAAACCTACCCCCGCCAGTAAAAACCTGCAAGCTGTGTGCAAGATGCCGGGCCACGATTGACGGGTCAGCTAGCATCTCGAGTCTTCTCGGGTTTCCCCCCGGCCAGCAGGCCACGGTGCCTGTCCTTCCCCTTTCCCCCTCCCGAGAAATACAGCGACGTTTACGACGCTGCTCTGGTGCTCAAAGACTCCGCCAGATTTTGCCGTTTGTATGATCTCCTCTGGGCTAGCCATCTGAAGCCTGGCACCACGAAGGAGGGTGGCCACCAGATATAAGGTAAGGTACTAGTTAGGGCTTTTATTTATTAACGATATAGAGTTAACCTACTTATAGCTATAGTTAAGATTTAGGCTGCGGCTGAAAAGAATAGGTGGCAGGGTAAGTAAGTGAAGGAGCTTTTACCATTAAAGGGAAGAGTTAAAATAATTACTAAAGTTACGAGAAGTCTGGCAGTAACATTAATTTAGGGTTGAGATCTATTTTAAATTTTGTTCAATGCCCGCCAGTACACCTCCGATCTAAGCCATTATAGAATCTTTAAGCTTAAACCGTCTGCTTGAAATTAAGAGCTCTATACATAAGTTACCTACTTTTATGTAATCCCCCCCCCTATTATAATACCTATCTTATCTGTCCTATAAGTTCCAGCTGACATGAAAGATTTTTATTGAAATTGTATAGCGCTGTTGCCGTTTACAGCCTTGAAGGCGATTATTTTGATAGGTGGACAAGCAAGTCCTTAGAGGAGTTTAAAACCCTGTGGCTAAATGAAATGCTCGTTCTAATAATACCTTAGGCATTTGGCTACACGGCATGCAGTACAGTAAACGGTAGTTATAATATCGGACGGCTTTAAGACCATATTGAAGCCCTACTTGCTAGCCTTTACCAGTATATAAGAAAAGACTATAAAGTTAAACTACTGTGTGTTTTTATGGGAAATAATACTGGAGGAATTATTATAAAAGAGGTTTAAATTACCTCCTTTCCACCATTAATCACATGCGCGTTATAGCGACTTAGGAGCTAACTTATATACCACCCTTTTACAGGCTTTAAATATTACGCTAATATGTAATTATTATAAGCATATTGCTAGAAATATAAAAGGCGTGATGTTTCTCAGTACACTACACTTCAGCTTCGATACCGCAAGGTAATGTCACTAGTAAGCCAGTTATGCTAGGCATTTCATCTTAGACTTTACTTAGTTACTACGCCACAACTTAGAGGAGCTTTTAAACCTACAGTAAGATTTTTTAAGAATGGCACATCTTTATACTATTATTAACTTTTTCAAGGAAAAGATGATAAAGTTTCACAGTGGAAAAAGTGATATGGTAAGTACAGACTATAAACTCATAACCCATAATAAATAAACCTCTACCAGCAACTTGTTAATACCCGTTATTCTTACAGGTCGTTAACTGCCATTCTGCCACAGTAATCTTTCACATAAGGAGGTTTACTCTCTTCCCACTGACCACATGTTCATATACAGGTTTAATCTCGAAGAATCTCACAGCCCAGATTTCCAGCTAATCTTACAGGCGATTGAGAAGGCGGCTTAGGGACCAGGGCGGATGGATAACGAAGTTTAGCAAGTTAGGGAAACACTATCTATTTAGACTAGCAATAATAGGGATCCGCCACAAAACACAATTCGCCCTGCGGGAGGGGGGAGGCAATTAACAGGATACTAAAAAAGCTGGGCAAGGTCCTCATTAACCTAAAGGATGCTGCTACGGAAGTGCTGCCATCGATACTCTTCCCACGCTCACCATACAATCAACTTCAAGAGCAAGTTACCCACACCATGCAAAGATTCAAGGGGCCAGGGACTATCGGCATATCTAAAAGCAGTGTAAATTAATCGCACTCACTTTGCTATCTACTATCTAAACAAAAGAAAAAGTTTCGGTGCCTTGTAATTCGCAAATCTTCCACCACTCTGTTACTTCTCTGTTCACCTTGTGACTCCAAACTCAACTTACCTCGCCCACCACCCATCCCAAGCCACGAGATGGCTTGGTTAGATGCTGTCCACGAGGTTGTGGCTGCCTTGGAGGATTTGGGTGAAGACATTGATTTCTTCTTCCAAGTCATCGCGCTCCTTGAAAACTCTGTTGTAATCTCCCTTCACCGTAGCCCAGTTGTCAAAATTCTCCTTCTCCCTGATCTTAGTAGCATCCAACTTCCTTTGCGTTTCCGCCAGATCCGTCCCCAGCCGCTCCTCCGTGGCCTTCAGCTCCAACTTCAACCGCTCCATCTCCTTGTCACGTGTAGCGTTCTTGTTCTCCATCTCCTTATTGATATTTTTCAGCATGCCCTCCAGCGCTTTCCTAGCCTTCTCAGCCTCGACAGCCTCCCACATCAGACACTCGATAGCGCCGTTGGCGGCGCTCAATTCCTTCCCCAGCCGCTTGTTCGTCTCCGTGGCCGCCTGAAGCTGCCCTTCCTTGCTGTTGTTGTACTCGATGAGCAGCTCCCGCGCCCGCTGCCGCTCCGGCGAGGGTTTGCCCTTGCCGATGGGCTGGTCGTTGAGCTCAGCTGAACTGAGCTCTGGTGTGGGCGTCCGAGCTGAAAGGAGCTCAGGGGAGCTGAACTAGCTACGTCAGTTCAGCTGGTGTGAGCCACAATTGCCACACCATTTGCCACCACGCAGTACTATAATAGAGGCTCTCTGGCTTCGCTAGAGAGCCGAATTCAATCAAGCAGTTGCAACCCCCTTTATTCCACGGTTTCCAGTGTGCAGTGTTTCTGAAAAAAGGCCCTCAGGTCTTGCAAAAATTTCTGCCCATGACGTGTTGTGGGAGGAGGCGCCATCCATGCCCTAGCCAAGTACACCAGTAAGACAGGGTAATGGCGGATCCCCATGCGCAGCACCGCTTCCGGATTTGCGCCATGATGGAGAAGCCGAGAGATGATGGCGGCGTCAACCAATTGCCAGAACTCATCATCCGACATCTCACTCTTGAGAGTCGTGTCATCAGACTCAAAAAAGACCATTTTCTCAAAAGCCACTGCCAAGCGGGCCGAGGTCGCCTCTCAGGGAACTCGTGCGCATTGGGGAAGAGGCTGAGTTGGGTGTCAAGGGCGAGTTGCAGCGTAGCCGGGTTTGGCAATCAAACTCATACTCACGAAGCTGGAGTTGCTCCGGCACAGGTGACCTGATGCAAAAATTGCCGCAATCTCTCCTCTGAGCCAGCATAAACGGAATTGCTAGGTGCCCGAATGACGCGAAATAGGCAAGATAAAGGGGAAGCTTCGTCGCCAAGTAGGCGCTGGCTCCATGCTCAAGCAGTTGAAGACGGAAATAAGTTTCTGGTTCGGTCTTGACGAACGACTGGGGCTTATAAAACACCTGGTTTTCGGCGAATTTCCCCAGCAGAACCCGTTCCAACTCTTCAATCATTTTGAACAACGAGGATCCTAGATGGCCCAAATCTTCCTCCATCTCCGTGGCACAGGACAGAGATGAAGAAACTAGGGACTGAAGCTTGGATGGATCATTTGTCCGCGTGAGCAACACGGGATCGGAGAATTTTCGTCTTTTGATGATCGCGACGCAGGTCTTCAGGAAGGATCACAGGATGTAAAACCTCGCCGGAGTCTTCAAGGCGAGATACTATGCCATTTCCCTGGTTTGTAGGAAGTCTTTGACGGTTCGGTGAAGGAATGTTATGTCTCCCGTCGCTTCATTCATTTCAAGCAGACCTCGCGTCCTACTGATCAGCTAACGCGATACCTGGTTCTTCAATCGCTCTTCTTCTTTAATCCGAAAAGGTTGAATGAGAGGCTCGAACAGGTACTTGCTGTTGTCATATTCCTTTTCCAAAAAGTCAAGGGTAAGTGCTGGAAGAATCTCCTTTGTCTGCATCGCGACTTCCGTATAGCCCGCCATATGGAAGAACCTGCCAAGTTTACGCTGGAGGAGGGGGGTGTGGCTATCATGTCATGTTTGTGGGCGGGAACCCCCGCTTTTATTTTTCATCGACGAGCACATTGACTGACACCAACATTATTAGAATCTAGATCCTCCTCGTTTAAGCAATGATTTACTGCATTTTGAAGAACAAGACGACTGGTACTTGAAGTTCATGTTACACACGCCCGGTTTGAAACTTGAAGATTATAGGCGCGCTTAACACAGCGAAGGTGGGGAAATCCCCCTTTACTTCAGCTCGACGCGGTACGAAACTCGCAGGATCCAAAACCCGCCGGCTCTAATATAGGTTAATAACCATAATCCATTCATGGCCAGCTCATGGCTCCAAACTGGCATGTTACCACAACCTAGTAACGTTGTCCTGGAGCTTGGGACTCTTGGTTCATAGCCTCCATGAAGTGTTTAAAGATGCTGCAAGCTTAAGTGAGTTTTCATGATATCGAGACCACATTCATCGTACCTGTAATCCGACCATCCAAACCAACCTCACAATGTTTCTTGCCATTTTTCTATTTTTCCTCTCCCTCTCGACCCGGGTGGCTCCCTTCACCCTCCAACCCTGGGAAATCACTAATCTGTACACCTACACCCCCAACGGCTGGCCAGGAAGCTCACCATACGCCAACTTCTTCGCCTCCATCACAAACCCTAACACCATCCCCCTCCCTCCAACCCGATGGGGGAACGTCTCTTTCCCATCCACGACAGCCAACTGCACCGCCAAGTGGATCGATTTCATCAACGAGAGTCCATTTGACAAGATAATCCCCTGTGAACCCTATTTCGGTGAGGGCAAATGGATGATGGAGATTCAGAGAGCGAATGTGAGTGGCTATGGGCCGTCGGCGACGAGAGATTTTACGCTGCAGTTCAAGATGGAAGAGAGTATGGTATTGAATGATGGGATGGTGAGGTTAAACTTCGTAGGGAGGATGGGGTTTTCGTTAGATGAGAATCTGATGATTAACTGTGCGGCGAGTGGGTTTTGTCGTACTTGGTTGGATGGGACGAAGAGCCCGCAGTTGGTGGTTCCTGTGGTGGAGGTTGAGTGTTTGTCGGGTGTTTGTGATAGTTTTCATTTGTGAAGGTGATCGTGCTGAGGAGGGGAAAGCGGTGCTGAGACTGGACGGGTTAATAAGGCGCTCATCAAGGGCAAGGGCAGGTCTGGAAGTCAGCGCCGGATAATGGCAGCGGCAGCACGCTTGGGATGTAGTGTGCGTGGGTGGTTGCTTGCTCAGCGTCTGGTGGATGGCGGATCCCATGTGATTCGACGGATTCGGCCAGCTTGCGCTACCGCAGAACTGACCCAAACAGGACGGAATACTGTTGTTTCACTGCTAACGGATGACCCGACGCACGGGGCCAACTGTCAAGCAGCAACAGACTTAATCTTTGCTCTCCAAGACAGATTTGCTCAAGGAGTAGGACTGTTAGTAGCAGCACCAGTGAGACGATTCGGGTCCAACGGAAAATCCAATATATGGCATCTTTCTCTTCCGCTATAAAGATATTCTGTATTGCACTTCTGACCTTTCCGTGTGCACTGGCAGTTCCTACTCCTGGACATAAACGGCTCTCTATTTAACTTAATTTTTCCTATACCTGTTAACTTAACTCACTGTTATATAGAATCTTCAACAGTTATCCATTCCGCACCACCCTTTCAAAGCTATACAATATACTTATATAAACAGTGCTGGGAAAATCTCAAACAACTATGTTCTGTATTGTGTTCATCTACACAGTTTAGGTACATCTTTATTATGTCTATATTTCTTTCAGTTCCCCTCTTAACTTAGAATGCCGCAGGTTTATAAGATCAGCTTAGACTACTTTACTATATATATCTAGCGCTACCCCCTTACTACTAGTTCTTATAATTTAGAGGATATAGTAGGCGTTCTGAAGACGGCTTATTAAGCTAGCAATTCTAGACAGGGGTATAATATTATTATAAGTCGCTGTTACTATAATACATAAAAGTAAGTCTAAACAGTAAGATATAATTTAATGACTTAGGGTGTTTATTCAGGCCAACTCTGTTATTCTTTTTAGGCTCTGTATGTAATATTACTGTAGCCGCTTTTGTACATAGCGATGCGTTCTCTAGCGCGTGCCACCGTTAAAAAAGGGGCCGCGCCGCACGGTTCTTTGAACCGTGCTTCTTTCAATTAAGAATCCGACGATTTTCACCACGAAGACCTCCCATTAAAAGCCTAGTGACATTCTAGCCCTTTAATCAAAGGAAGATAACCTAATCCACGGTTACGTTTCCTTTATTATTCTATGTTAGGCTCCGTTTTATACTAGGCACCGTTACATACTAGGTTTTGTTCCATACTAAGTACGTATCTGTTTTTTTACGTCAGTTACATTTATGTCCCTATAATCGGAGGTCTAGTAATCTGGGAGTCGGCCTTCTAGGCCGACTGCGACGTTCTGTGGGTGTAGTTCTCTTTGTGGTTTCTTCCCTGTTACGCTATCGTACCAGTTCAGTATATAACCACTTAACTTATTAACTATACTAGATAACCCTAAGGTAATAGTAAGAGACAGTCCCCCTCGTTAATAATAAACCCTTACCCCCTTCATTATCACTATACCTACTTGTAAGGTTATAAATAACCTTAAAGGGAGGTTTTGACCAGAGAATCGAACTCCCAGGGCCTTATTTTATAAGATGTAGAAGTTACTAAATCTAACTGCTGCTAAACATGCTGTTTTACAGGCCGAAATAACCATTTAGAGGAGGATTTCTGTGCTGTACAGCCTCATACTAGAAAGAGGGTCCGTGACCCTCCTAAGGATAGGTTTGCTAGAGCGGATGATATAATTAAGGCCGAGGAGGCTAGTTATAAGCCCCCCAAATGCCGTAGGGGGCGCGCCGGCAAGACCCAGGGCCTGTGGTTGAAGCGGCGCGCGATGAACTTATTCACGGTTTAGAAAGGATTCATCAGGCTCAGGAGATGTAGAATACATTTTTTCGTATAGAAATAAGTAGGGAAATGGATGTTTTGGTCATGGTTGCGATCGGGGTGTCCCCTGCAGATCATGTTGCAATGTCAGAGGTTCGCATTGTGGGGTCGCCCCTTCTATAGGACACAAACATGCCAGGATCTGGGCTCGATTCCAGCTTGTCGTTTTCACTTTGAATCTTATCACCGCAACACTTAACCTATCTACTAAGGCACTCTCTTATACTAGGCAATCATCTTGCGATGGCCATGCTGCTGGAGAACTGTCCTTCATGCACGCTACTGCACTGTCACCCCTTCAAACCGTGTGTTGAAAAAGCTAGGCGAATCCTTCGAAAAGCCAACGACGCCAAGTCAACAGGGGGCACATCTTCCGGTGTTGAATAAGTCTTACACCATTGGGAAAACAACCCTGGTTTGTTCGAGCGTTGAGTCGGCATTGGCATTAGAATTGCGTCGCATCTGTGTTCGAGGCTACCTCGGGGCTCACCTGGGGCCCACTTTCAGTGTGTCAGCCTGGGTGAGCCGGACACATATGCTACGACCTGCACCCAATGGAGGGTTAAGACAGTATCGCAAGGCAGGACGCCTAGGGTAGTGTCCTCTAAAGTGTTGTAATGGCTAAGACGAAACAATCACCTTTACACCAATATCACCATTAATAAGAAGAAATGGATAACTGGACTTTTAAAGATGGTAGCTGCGTACTAGCCTTGGCGTATTAAAACATGGTAAGGGAAGAAGAGACTGTAGAAGATCTGATCTGCACGGCACAGATCGTGCCCTCGGCTGATCGAGGGCAGGATCTTCCCAGTCACACACCGACTATCGAGGATATTATAATACAGCTAGTAGAAAAGTCCAAGCGTGTTCCTTTTTAGTCCAGGGTCGAATTACAATCTACTAGCTTAGAGGAGGCAGTGCCAGAGGAGGCAGTGCCAGAGGGGGTGGTGCCAGAGGGGGTGGTGCCAGAGGAGACGTCAGAGCGGGTGTTTAAGCTACGTTCTTCAGCCATGTTTCCGATTAATAGCCCAAATGCCTATACCGAACAGGGCAAACTAGAATTCATTCTTCTAGCCCTGCAGGCAGAGAGTTAATACAACGGAAGCTATAAGTGTCAGAAACACGGCACGTTAGATTCGGTGGAATTGGTGGGGTTGTAACTGCGTGATTCTATTGCTTGTCTCATGCTCTCTAGCTTTGCCAGAGAGCTCGTATTATCATTGCACATCGGTAAAAGGTGTGTAGCAGATAGTCTCCTGCTCAGCTCAACTGACGAAGTCTCTTCAGCTCGCATGGTCACACCTCAACCTGCATGGCCACACCTTACCGGTAGCTCGCATGGTTACATCTCAGCTCGCATGACCACACCATTTCTGACACGTTTCTGCTGTGGCTCTGAGGTGAGCAGCTCGCTGCCTTCTGCATGGCGCATGACCAGGTACTGTTTCACCAAACATTCAAATGCGCTCTGCCTTCTTCCCTCCTTTGTGTGCCGTCGACCTGAATCATATCGGCGATCGAAGCAGCAGGCCGCGGTGGATTACGTCGCAGTTGGAGGGCTCCATCATTATTGCTGAGTAGGTAGGTACGAAGTACGCTGCTGTCGCGGAAGCGTACCTCGTACCTTCTAAATTTTCTGCCGCCAATGGCTTGCTCCAACCGACGGTGCCTTTGGCAACAAGCTCTTCTCAAACTTCCGGAAGTCGACCAAGCCCGAATTTCCACGATTCCCCTGAACGGCCAGCAATTTATCGGCAATATTCTTTCCACCGTGGACGCAAAGAAACAGGCCTGCCTTGCGAAGTAATTGAGGTACAAAAAGGGCAACATCGAATTTGCAATGGACGATAGGCTCAAGAAAATGGCAGCTTGGGTCCAGAAGTTCAAGGACGTTGGCTCCCCCATTACCCAGTACGACCCGACACATGCTGCGCTGCCCTGGGCTGGCATCTTTTTGGTTCTTCAGATCGTAACGAGCGATGCGCAGACCCTCGGCGCCATGGTTGACGGGCTTGAGAAGGTTGCCCAGATTATCGCTCGGTACGCATCAATCGAGGTTTTCCCTTGGCAAAGAAGCGGCGCCGCCCACAGCTGCCGAAATGCAGCTAGAAGACGCGCTGGTAAAGATTTATATCTCGGTTCTCCGGTATCTCATCCGAGTAGAGCGATACTTCTCTAAACCCACCATCGCAAGGGTGCTCGGCTGTCAGCACGCCTGACTCCGAAGTCCAACTTTACCTCGACATGATTTTGAAAAAGGCCAACCAGGTGGACTCTTGCCTCCTCGTCGCACAATCAGAGAGGAGCGCTGCTATTCAAGAGCGAACGCAAAACATTGAAACCATCGTCTCACGCCTCGGGGGCCCACTACTAAGGTCGACTGCCTAGATATCAACGCTGTACGACAGTCATTCGGAACAGAAAAGGAACCGAGCACTCGAGTGGATTTCCAATGTCCATCCGCACTACACCATCGGCACGAGGGCGAGGCCTACCTTCCTAGATCCGGCGCATGGATACTACAGCAATCTGAGTTTGTCGCCTGGTGGAGCTCTCCTACATCTCCACTCTTATGGCTCCACAGATTCCCTAGCTGCGTCAAAACGAAACTTGTGCACATGGTCGTTCAGAAGCTGCTCGGAGAAGTGTAGCGTGGGGAGTTGCGCCCAACTATAAGGTCATTAGTAGATTAGGACTAGCGTGGAAGGTCTGTGCACCCTGAGAATATTCTTAGGCGTGGCCGCGGCTCTTCGCGGTTTAGAACAATCAACCATCCTTCGTACTCATTTCTCAGAAGACAGACAACTGATTGACTACTTTTACTGCGCGCAAAATCCTGCCGAACCCCAGCACAGCCGTCCGGTCAAAATATTTGTCAGCAGTCGCGACGATGGGATGTTTGCGCCCGCCTCGAGGACGTTGTTTCGGTCATCTACGTGCGTGCTGAGGGTAACCGCGCGGATGTCGACAGATTCATCAACCACTCCCTTTCGGAAACCATCACGAGCCGCCGTTTCCTTAGGGGGCGGGCGTTCAGTGATCTGCATGATGAGGTAGCCGAAAAACTGAGAGACAATGCCCAGGGGATGTTTCGATGCGCAGTGAAGAGAGAAAGTGGACAGGCAGCGGAAATGCTGGCACAGCAGCCTGGTGCTGATCTAGGCGCACGAAATAACGACGGAGACACGCTAATGGATTTGGCGATATCACTTGGAGCCTCTGAACTGGAAGGGCTGCTCGACTAGATTGACCCGCAACTCTTTATAGCCCGGTTACAGAATGCTTTCCGGAACATAAAACTTGGAGAGTATATTTGTGGATCTTTTTGAGGATGCTGGAAAGACGGATAAAAGGAACTGCAGGCCAGAGTCTCAGCATATCGGGGTGTCAGGACGGTACGGTAAGCACGTGTAAATAAACGCCCCCCTCCCCCCCACCCCCCACAACATACCATTCTGCTCCTTCGGCAGACGATTACAGCAAGACCCCGAACTCTTGCAGTTGGATTCATCAATTAGCGGCTCTGAATGTTCCCGCTTCATGGTCAACTTCGAAATGGTTGAAGGTGCTCGACAAGTGGAGCAAATTGTAAGGCGCTATATGGATTGCGGTTGGCAAGCCCAGGCATTGCGAAAGAGCTATGACGAGTGTGCACACATTCGCAAGAACATACCATTCGCTAAATCCGTTGGTGGCACACTAGTTTTCGACATTACGACGCGCTTCTACGCCAAGCAGAACCTTGCACCTGAACCAGCGATGGATCCCCGGGGCAGTTACTGTTACGCCTGTCTGCAGTGCGCGGTTGGGACTCACGAGCAGGACGATACGATCATGTTCAAAACGGAGGGCGATTTTCTTTAAAGCACGTAACGTATGATGCCCCAACTCCTGGAGCTTGAAGGGCGATCCTTTAGATCCGGATATTCCATTGTGTGGCACGTCACGACCACTTACTAGACGCCACGATAATTTCATTCGCCGGGATGTAGACTAGTTCTTATAGTAGAAATGACATCGTTTCTCTCTCTGTTATATCTGTTTCTTGCGCAGGGTTCACCACGGCAGAAGAGATGGTATTTGAGATTGTGTGATATTTTTGCACTTGTATTCGACAACCCCCAGTTTGTAAGGTAGATATCTGATCGTGGACGTACCCATCCATGGCTCAGGCATCCTAGTACTGAACCAGAAGACTAGCGACTATGCCACCGATCACGCCTCCAATCAGTGCTCCACCGTGACCGGCCGCACCGACGGAAGGAGCCTGGGTCGTCGTCGAGGCTGGCGTCATCCGGGGCTCGATGGTGGGCCAGGGGTAGTAGATGGTGGTGGAGGTGATGGTCTGGGTGGCGCTGCCGACGATAGTCGTTGTCGTCACGACCTGGTCAAACACTCGCTCCGTCTGGGTCAAGATGCACTGCGAGACGTTGTTGGGATCGCAGGCGTGGGCGCTGTAGCAGCAGTTGCCTGAGGTGTATTGGCACCGTGTTAGCTTCACAGTCTTGTTTTAGGGCGTGGAAGAGGTGGCTTCCTACCACCGAGTGACGCGGGGCACAGGTAGTGAGCGGGCATGCCGGGGCACGTCGTCGTGGTCGCCGTTGTGGCGGGCAAGGTCGGGGTTCCGGTGTACGAGCACTCGGAGGCGTAGCATTCCCAACCCGTGGGACAGCATCCGTAACCTGTGGTCCGTCCTTCGGAAGTGCATGATGAGAAGCCCTGCAGACCACACGCCGACTGCGCGTGCGCCGCGGGGACCAACGATAGCAGGGCGACGAGGAGCACGCCATACGCGGGTCGGGAGGTGGGAGGCGACATGATTGATTTGAATGCGCTTGATTCGATGTTCTGGATGTCGACTCGTTTTGGTGATGAGAAGAGTAGTTTCATAATACCTCATATGACAACGTGGACACAATGTCCCCTACCTCTCTGCCTTGCCCATGCTCTTGCCAAGCATGGCTGCGCCGCAACCTCCGTGCCAACCTCCAATGAAAATTCTTATTGTAGGTGTTGTTGAGTCACCTGTTGATGAAATCTAGAGACGCAGGTTACACGAACCAAATTCGAGCCTCCGTCCAAACCCTCGCCCCTCGCCCCTCGTCCCTCGTCCCTCGTCCCTCGTCCCTCCTCTCTCCTCCCTCCTCCCTGCTCACCACCCCGCCTCCCTCAACCTCCAAAAACACCTCGTCGGCTCCCGCGCACCTCTACACAGCCCTATACTGATCTGGTGCGCGCAAGCACACCGAATAACAACCAAAACCAGACAGCATGCCCAGAAAACAGCTTACCTAGGCAGTTTCGTGGGTCTTTCGACGATGTATCGAACAATGTATGGCTCCCCGCGCTATGTAGTAGGTAAAGACAACAAGAATCCCTAGGTAGTATGATGTATTTTAATTATAACGATGCGCCTTCATTCGATCGAAGGGCCAAAGTTTCACTCTCACTCTTTTGGGTTTCATTTCGTAGTAGAATCGCCGGTTGGTTGATCAGATCTAGAAATACATGTCGTGCGTGAGTGCGCGATGGAAATTTAGAGGTGTGGGCGCACAGGCCACTACCGCAAACTTTCGAGAAAATTGACTTTGAACTAAGAGAATTTAGAGCCAATAAGAAAAACCACAACAGTGCCAAGTGCTCACGGCTGCAGCCCATCCCCAGCCTGGGAGAGGCTCCGCTTTCTGGCCGGTCAGAAGTCATCAATTTCAGGGTTAGGGGTCGCTGTTATAACAATTTCGACTTCTAATCTCTGGCCCTTGCCAGTTCAACGTCATGCCGACGCCCATCAACCCAATGCTTCTTGCGTCTCAGAACGCAACTTACAGACCACTTCTACAGCACTCAGCTGAAGAGTGGGAACTTTCGTAATCTTTGCGGCTTTCGTGCGGTTTGTTGCAGCTTTGCACTAAGTCGCTGGTAAGCGTGGGTTTTGGCCGCGAGGTTGGGCCCCTGAGCGGACCCAGGCTTCGCAGGCATTTCCACGCCTAGAAGCCCCGCTGTTAGAGGAAAAATATCCACTGGGCGCAGCAGAAACAACAACATTGGCCTGCTAGCCCCGGTCGTGTGCACGGTGACTCCCCCACTGTTATTTTTTTTTGGTTGGCTAATAACGTTATTCTCCTAGTTCAAAGTCGGTTTTCTCGAAAGTTTGCGGTACAACTCTTAGCGCTTGAGCAAAGTATCATCCACTCGACTGTTTAACACTACTGTAAAGGTATATTTTGTGTCCCAAACATCAGGGTTCTTATTTTCTGTCTTTCAGGACTTGGCTACTCTCCAGAAAATATACCCGCGGCCCTTGGCGGGATGTCCGAATCTTGTCCTTCCTCAGCGCTCAACGTCTGACTTACTCCTCTAGGGAATCTAGGTAGATCACTTGGCTTCTAGGCACAACTATTTCTCAAAAAAAGCTTCTTATGGGACTCATCTGCGCCACTTTCTGCAAGCGTTGGCAGAACCTTCCACAGGTATTAGTGCCACTAACATTGGACTTCCTGAAGCTCCCTATCCATATGATGAGACGCAGAACCGAGCGCCCGAAGTCCTGCCCCACTCATTCGCCGAGTACAGGAACACGAAAGGCCTGTATTTGTCTCCTAACACGTAATCGGCCCATGGCTTATCGCCTTCGTCGGCTGCCTGGAATACCTCCTCTACCGAGAAGCGTACACACCCTTTGATCACCCAAAGGCCCCTTCAACAGGTTGTTTGCTAGGAGAGGGAATGGGTTTCCTTTCTGAATCATGCACCTCTATCACTCAATTTGGAGAGGTGGATATGGCGGAGAAAGCAAGGGCTGCTTTGATTTCCCGGATGCCTTTGCGGACGAGAATGACGTCCCTATTCGGCTTCTGTCTCTGGTAATGAACTAGGTACGAATCTTTAGCGTCTATAATTGCCCGAAGAAGAGGTTCCGCTAGCTCGAGGCACGCTTCTCACTTCCCAACTTTTTGGGTCAAGGGTTGAAACATGGAATATTTCCACTTCGATGCCCAAGCCGAATCCCTCCGAGATCCCAAGTCGACAGAACCCCCCCCGAAAAAAAAAAAGCTGACCCCTCGTCATCGTTGTCCAGTGCCGTGTCAACATCTCAAAGCGGACACATCGACCAACTCCTGGATCTGTCCGCAGATAGCAAAGCCGAGACTGCCTCATCATGTGCTCCATATGCTTGATA